>Ga0099364_10000149_pt1 | contig 117550 bp, 128 predicted proteins | sample TergutTh196P3_FD_73070 | JGI IMG/M metagenome (GOLD analysis project Ga0099364, IMG submission 73070) | Microcerotermes parvus P3 segment gut microbial communities from Pointe-Noire, Republic of the Congo - Th196 P3 | ecosystem: Host-associated > Arthropoda: Insects > Digestive system > Gut ...
GATTATATCCGATGTACTACCTTGAGAGCAAGACGGAGAGGCACGCCTCAGGATTCACCTTCTCCTCCGACGACTCGAACTTACTTCTTTCTGTCGTGGGAGCTGATGTTGAAGCCAATCGGTCTTGGGTCATAGTGCCAAAGCAGGACTTCGCAACTCTTTGCCACCCAAGATACCCGTTGTTCAGAACCATTCACGGTCGTTCCGCCCGCAGGCGCTGCGGCGGATTGATTGCCGGATTTGCTTTAAAAAACAAAAGAAAGAGAGGTTTATATGCTTAAAGAAATGAAAGATATTCTAAAAAAATTGCGACAGGAAATCAAAATCCTGTGCGATTTGAAAAATGAACAGGCGCCGGACGGCGAATACTTCTTTGCGTTTAGCAATGAACAATTCGAGGAAGGGAAAAAACGCATAGGCGTAGAAGACAACAAACAATTATGCAATGCGGGCTCCGGAATGTACGGAACCAAAAAAGGCATTGAGGAGTTCTGGGCTTTTCATAATGAAAGGACAAAGCGAATTCAAGCGCAAATCTCCCCTCTTGCCTTCTTCTACTACGAATACGGTAATTGTGAAGGCGAATACAACAGCGATGATGAGGCTTGGGACTATACAAAAGAACTGTACCCCGATTTCGATTTTGCCGACGAGTACAACAAAAAGGTTGTTGAGGCAATACGGGACGAGTGGCGAAATCTGAACTTTGGAGGGTAAGCTTATGAGCAATTTTATATTAAAAAGCGAAACACATTCAAAGATTGCAAACCTGCTTTGCTCTGCCTATGAATGCGGCTTTAACCATGTGGGCTTTTCCTTGTCCGATAAATCAAAAAGAGTAATGGGAAAAATTCTTAAACACATTAACTGCGACCATTATAGCAGAATCGTTTACGGTAAATTGTTTAGAATGAACATGCTCGCTCAAGCCGATACATATCCGCACGACAACATTGACATTGCAAAAGAAATTAAAAATATGCCGGACTACCCCGCCGCCTATTGGAAAATAGAAAACGGCAGGCTCACAGACGATGTGCAGGCTTATAAAAGCATTCAGTGCTATATGTATAACTCTTATTGCAGTAAAACAAAAAATATCCCATTGATGCTTGTCATTAAGGAAATCGAGCAAGCACTTGCCGCCAAGGTTATATCCCGCTCGGACGCTTATGGCAAGGCGGCGTGGTGCTAAGGAGAAAAGAAGAATATGACAGAAAGACACCTTGTATTTCATTTATCCCAAAGCAACGTCTCCGAAGACGTTTTCCGCAGAAAGGATAATCCAAAAATTAAATATGTGCGCCAAGATACAAACGTGGAAGGTCAGGTAATTTGGCTTTCGTGCGTAAAAGACAATATGTCATGCCCGAGCCTGACCTTTGGAGGATATGAAGCAAGCGGCCCTATAAAAGCCGGCATAAAGTTCATAACTCCGCTTGGCACCGAGATAACTACAGAAGGCGGCTGGGCAAAGAAAACATTTCCCTTCAGTTGGGAAAAAACAGGAGACTAACTCATGGGAATGAGAACTTATTGCACCTTTGATTACGGTGTTTTGTTTGAAAAAAGTGACTTGGACATGACGAATGTACGCAAGCATTTTGCAGACTCCATTGACGCAGGCACTACGGATGATGATATTGAGCTGTTTGATTTTTTTGACGGAGAAACTGACTGCTCGTATTACGGAAACGAATTTGAAGGCGAAGGATTCACTCTAAAAGACGATGAATGTATCAATGTACCAAGTGAGTTTGTTTTGGGCAGCGTCAGCCATTTCCCCTCTTTTTATAAAGCATCCTATGAGGATTACGATGCCTTAAAGGCTGACCTAATCAAAAAATTCGGTACGTTCTTAAAGGTTGATTTCGAATGGGATAAAAAAATTGTCAAACTGGTAGGTACAACATTCGGATAACAAGGAGAAAAAAGAAAAATGGAAAAAGAAAAAATGTATTTAGTTAAGCTAGACGGAACACGCGACGGCGATCACTACTCTGCAATCGGATTTATTATGTGGTCCGATAAAAAACACGCAAAGAAATATACCTTAGCGCAGGCCGAAAAGTTGATAGCGGAAATCCCGGAACACATGGGCAAAGGCGTTCTAGTCGAGGCGGAGGCAGAATGATGGAAAACAGAGTATCAGTAAATGAAGTGATAACGCGCAGCAACGGCGGAGGCTTTTACAGGATAAAAGGAAACCTCATAAACGGCGGCACAGTGGCGGAAGTCGCTTTGGGTGTGGTAAGCCCAAAGCTATACGAAATAACTCGCCGCATCAACTCGGTTAATCTTGAAACAAAAAAGATTTACTGCGAGTGTGGCCGGGAATTCCATATCGACAAAGATTTGGTTTTAATCAGGTGCGCGAATGAAAAAACCTAGGAGGAAAAATGAATGAAACTAATTACAAAGAAAACCGACTTTCTGTCGCCGGAAGAGATTAGGCAAGAAAACCTCTTGAAATACGGCGAAGCGGAACCGTGGTCATGCCCGAGAATGCAGGAATACGAAAACAAATTACACTATTTCCGGGAGGCGGTAGTCGCAAAAGCATTGGGGCTAGACTTCAACAAGGTTCGTTTAAATGGCAACGCTGACTTTTATAAAAGATATTTTGACAGGATACCGGTTCTGCCCGCGAAAGAATTAAAACAGCTAACCGAAAAACGCAGCGACCCCAAGAGGTATATCACCTCGCACATCTGGGGCTACGAGCAATCAAACGTCGAAATAGCGGAATGGATAGAAAGCTTTAACGGGCTGCAAGTTTTTATTAACGACAACCAAATCTTCTTTAGCCGCCCTACCACACACCCCTGCTACGATTTTCCGCAGGTTAAAGAATGCTCCTGCATTAGTTACGACTTAAACCCCAGAACCTACGAGGAATGCTACAAATACTTCTCAGAACACGATGATCCGCACAACGGATATACCAGGTAACGGGAGGCTGAAGATGGCAAAGAAAAAACTCAAACCGATAGAGGTCGATATGTGGTACGGCGATAAGTTTGAGCCGAAAAAATACGGCGCCGACGCATATCACAGAGATCAACAATCATGGTATCACCCCGAGCATAGCTATGTGGGCAATATATATAACGACGAAGGAAAAATGATTGGCGATTACACCGCGGCAAACGGCACCGTTATTGAAGAAAACTTTAACATCAAATGGAAGGATTAATATAGAACATGAATGAAAAGATTTATCAAACCCTTTTAAAACTATGGAAAAAGTACGACATGGAGGCCTTTATGAATAAAGCAATCGAAGTCGCAACTTTAAACGATATCCAAGAGTTTTTAGAAACAATATAGGAGGTATGTATGGGTTATCGAAGTGATGTTCGGGTAATATTGCCCGAAGAAGAATTTAACGCAATGGACGCGAGACTGAAAGCGCTTGGTGACGGATATGACAATTATCAAGTAAAACAATTTCGCATTGAAAACGCTGAACAAAGCAAAACACCAAAAAGATATGTGTACTTTGGCTGGGACTATGTGAAATGGTATGAGTATGACGATGATTATCCTGATGTGAAAATTGTTAACGAAGCCGTCAGCGAAAGCGATGACTGCCATTTTATAAGATATGGCGAAGACAGCGATGATTTTGAGGAAACCTATAACCTGCAAGGCGACATTGAATGTATTAAATTTTCAAGAGGCTTCGAGGACGAGGAGGAAAAACCGCCTTGCCCTCATTGCTCTAAGCCTTTCAGCGAAACAACTTTAATCTATCGCAACGGAGATATGCTGGTCAATGCAACTATTGACTTCTGCCCTAAGTGCGGAAAGAAAATAAACGGAGGAAACAGCGATGTTCAAAATTCAGATTATTCCAAAGCGGGTTAAGCCAGAGGAAAGAGACCCTTCTCTTTTTTACTACGGTATCCGGCATAGCGATAACGATTGGGGAAAACCCATATCGGTTGAGCCCTCGGTGGTCGTAAACTTTTGGGGAACGCTCGTATCTACTATTTGTTTGGACGAGGTGTTTAAGAAAGATAATGGCGGCTACAACATAAGAACACCAAAACTTCGGGCTGTTCTTTATGACAATTCCGATACCGGCGAATTCATTGACGGCTGCCTACTCTTCCCCTCTCTAAAATAAAAATGGAGGCCTATATGGAAAACAAAGAAATAAAAACATTCAAAATACCGGTTTCGTGGGAAATGTGCGGCTTTGTAAAGGTTGACGCAACCTCGCTTGAAGAAGCGATTAAATATGCGGTTGAACACCAAGACGAATTCAAACTACCCGAGGACGGTAATTATATCGACGCAAGCTTTGAAATCGCATCCGATGAGGATTATGTCGCTTGCTTCAACGAAAATAAATAAAAGGAAATTATGTTATGGAAAACAAGGAAATTTACATTGTTATCGAGGATAGCGTTTACGACTCTGAAACCAGCTTTAACATTGAAGGCTTTGTCAAATACGATGATGCCGTTAAGCGCGTTGAAGAAATCCTTGAGCAAGACAAAAAAGAAAACCCGGACTGGTATGACGACGATAGTTATGTTTTTGCACAGTCAGAGGGTTGCTTTGAGGTTTATGAAGACGGCAGTTATTGCGAAAATCACCTCTCTGTTTATGTCAAAACAATCACATTAAAATAGCCCGCCCAAGAGCGGCAAGCGCCTTCGGGGAGAAACTGCCCCGCCCCGCTCTTTTTATATAAATTACTCCTTACTTATTAGTCGCGGTAAAGCTTTGGCAGTTTCGCTTTACCGCATTCTTGGGGTCTGAAAGGTTTCGACGCGGCTTAAACCCGAAGTGGACTGCTGCGGACGCGAGTTCGATTCTCGCAGGCTCCACCAATACAAAGCTGGGCAACACCACCTAAGAAAACAGACAGGTATCCGGAGTGGCACCGAAGTTAGTTGTGAGGGTGATGGGGAGATGGAAACAGCGCTTAATTCGTCTCATTCACTCAACCAACCGCCGCAGAAAGCCCAAACTTTGTATCCCATCAATAAAAACTATAAGGAGGTTTTTGTGAACGAACATTTACTTAGTAAAGAAGAGCTGATACAGCGGTTGCAAGACGCGGAAGCAACGGCTTTGGAAAGAGACATAGAGATTGAAAAACTTAAAAAGACCATTGCTAAAATCGGGGATTTTGACCCCGACACACAAATAGCATTAATCTGGTCAATCGAGGATGTTCAGCAAGAGCGCCCGCACCTTACCGACGAGCAGGCTATGGATGTTTTAGATGAAGTCAAACGTAGGCACGATGCCACAATAGGCGTAAATTGGGATACCTTAGCCATTCATGCGGACTACCTATATCCTCAAGACTTCTCCCCTCTTATTTGCAAAGAGTGCGGTTATCTGCAACACGACAGAGAAACAATTAAGGCTTTTCAAGGTCTTGTAGAAAACGCAGGACTTGAAAACCACGACATTGACTATCTCTGCGGCGCATGTCAAGACAATCGCCATAATGAAGATAGCAGTAATGAGGGAAAATGAGTAATTTACAACAGAACTGGGGCGATAGCATGACGAGGGCCGATTGCAAGAAACTCGGCGCCATACGCAAAAGGGCCGCAATGTTGGATTTATGCCACATAACAGAATCAATGCAGCTTGAAATGGATATGGAGCTTGCTTTCAAGTATTTTAACCTGAATTTAGATAAATTGCTGAGAGCGGACGACCTAAACTTTACGCACGATATCTGCGGGATTCAAAAACATATCAACAGACAAACAAAGACTTTTGACGACTGCTTTGTCCCCCGCTTCTCACGCCCGAAAAAAGGATAAAAGATGAAAACCATAGGACACGAGAGAAAAAAGAAATTCAAAGCAATGGTGTTCTCTTTGGCTTTAGATTTCAAGGCAGGACATCTAAGACCGCGCAGCATTGCCAGAGTAAAACGATTCATAGAGCTTTATTCCGGCATTGACCACGATTTTGTGCAACGAACGATTACTACATACGAAAAGAAACTTGATGTTTCTATAAAGGAGGCGCTAGGTGAATAAACAATCGAGTATGAAGCGAAGCAATCTTTATACGGAAAGCGGCGAGCCGAAAAGAATCCGGTGCTATATGTTCAAACAAGAACCCAAGCCTTATTGCGACTGGGTAACGGTAGTTTTTACATACGCAAATAATGCCGGCTACCCTGTCGGCACGGTAATATTCCGCACTATGAGCGGCGACCCCTTTCATCCCCTCGGGATTGGAATGTGGGGCGAACACGACCGATTTAGAAAAGGGCTTTTCCGTCCCGGCGGAAGCCGCGTTAAATTTAGCGAGATACCGGAGAAATGCCAAGAGCTTGTAAGAATGGATTATAAAGAGCTTTGGGAAGGAGATTAAAAATTATGGGTCAGTATTATATGCCTTATGTGCATCACGCCATATTAGAAGAAACTACTACTTATAACGGTCACAATTTTAATGATGACGGATTTGGCATCGGGCTAAAAATTATGGAGCATAGCTGGATTAATTGCGGCGGAAATCCGCTACTTAATGCCGTATGCAATCTAATCCTGTACAAGCCGTCCGTCGTCGCTTGGGTCGGAGATTATTCTAAATATGTAGAAGATTGCCATATCAAAGGAATCGAACAGCTTGGAGAGAAAAATTACAAAGAAATATGCAAAGGTGTTTGGGGCGACCTTGCTATATGGCAAAAAGACCCCCTGCAAAATAAAGACGCGTGGGAGTTTGACTACAAAAATTACCGCTACTTAATCAATAATACAACAAAGCAGTTTGTAGATTTTGAGAGAGTTATCAAAGAAAACTCATTCGATAAAGACGAAAAGAACCCCGATGGGTGGTGTGTTCATCCCCTGTCGCTGCTTACTGCGACAAGCAACGGAAAAGGCGGCGGTGATTACAGCTATAAAGTAGATATGGATTTTGTCGGGATATGGGCGTTTTGCGAGCTACATATTTCAGATACCCTGCCCGATGGATTTACGGAACTGTTCGTTGGATTTAGAGAAGGAGAAATTGCATGATTGAACAACAAATTCCTTACAGAGATGTGATTTTAGTATTTGAGGAAGACGCTAAAATTCAGCAGCTTGTGCGCTGGTATGCCTATCACAACGACGGTTCAAAGAAGTTCCCAAAAAAGGGAGAGCTTATTGACGACGGCACAACTCAATGCGACACAGACGGCGTACTTCATATAACAAACGAGCTGCTACGCAACACTTACAAGAAAATTTATGCGATATAAGGAGATGTTTAATGAAAACATATAGAGGAACATTATCAAGAACATTAAATTGGGAGGCAATCGTAAGCGCCAATAACGAGGATGAAGCCAAAGAATTAATTGATAAAATGATTGAAAACGGCGAAATTACAAACGACAACGCACAAGTCGGATACATCGAAATACACGATATTGAAGAAGACGACGAAAAGCATTGTTGTTTCAACTGCAAGCACCGCCCGCCTGAAGAAGTCCAAAACGACGGCAAGTTTGATTGCCCTCACCGCCCTCAGTCTTGCGGCAATTTAAACAGCCGCGAGCATTACGATTGCTATGAAACCCCGAAGCATAAGTGTATTGCTTGCGGCACAATCATATACGAGGACAAGCAAAATACTTGCTACTTCTGCGACACAATGGAAGTTGGCGTCGAGCCTATATTCTGTAAAACACAATGCGTGTTTGACTACTACGGCATAGGTTTAATAGCCGTTGCAGAACTGGATAAATAAAAGAAAACTCAAAGTTTATTCAAGCCCTACATATTTCTCTGGGCTTGGCTTTTGATTACATCAGAAGTATCACATTGCTCTATCGGGTCGCAAAATTAAATCATTGAGAATTTCGCAAGCGAAATTCTGAGCTGATTTAATTTTCGCTGGTACGCAAAAATTCTTGAGAATTTTTGCCCTCATGTTTGAGTTTAAATGCACAAATGAATAAAAAATACGAGGTAAACATGAATAGAAAGGATATTAAATGGGAGCTTATCGGCTCCTTTGAAAACAAAACCGGCACTATGGACGTAACTGATCCCGGTTATGACAAGGACTCCTTGTGCCGTACTCAGTTCCCCTGCCTTCCCGGAAAATACAATGTCTATGTCGATGTCAGAAGATGCCGGGGCTGGGGAATCCGGGTACATACGCTGAAAATAGTACACGAAAGTTACGACGGCGAAAACAACCGATTTGGTACTTGGAAGCCAAAGCTATGGAACGGTGCAGCTATCGGCGTTGATGCCGGACTATGTGGCTTCTTTGACAACAAGCCGGACTACCCGTGCGGCGACTTCAATGACCCGGGAGAGTACGATGAACTGAATCCTGAAACTTGGAGTCAAATGTGCGACTTAGTTGATAAAAAGAACCACGCCGTTCTGTCATACGGAGCTTTCAGCACAAGCGGCATTGGCGACGGCGTCTATCCCTGCTATGTGTGGTACGGCACCGACCACACAAGTGTTGATGTTGTTGCCGCCGAATTAAGATTTTTATAAAGGAGAAATGCTTATGCACTTTACAGTAGCTGTTATTACAGATGAAAAACCAACAGAGGATATGATTGCCGGATTATTGGCACCGTATCAAGAAAACAACATGGGCGATTGCCCCCGCGAGTATATGGAGTTCAATGACATCGAAGACGAAGCACTCCAGAATTACGAAAACGAAGGCGAAAGAAAGATTAAGATGCCGGACGGACGCCTCCTCAGCCCTTGGGACGAGGAATTTAGAACCAACGGCATAAAAGGCAGCTTCGGGTTCGAAACGCACAAGATTCCTGACGGTTGCGAGGAAGTCATAGTCCCGTTTAAGGAACTCTACCCCACATTTGAAATATACATGAAAGACTATTGCGGTCACGAAGAAAAAGATGAGGAAAAAGGCAGGTACGGTTATTGGTATAATCCTCAATCGCAATGGGACTGGTGGGAGATCGGCGGACGGTGGGCAGGCTTACTGAGAGTTCCCGCCGACAGCATCAGCGCTAAGGAAAATATCAGGGGGTGCGACTCATTTTCAAAAAGAGATGATGACGGCGATTATGTTTCCGATGATAAAAACATTGTCTTGGTTGACAGCGCCCGCATCAAAGATATTATTTGCTTTAGCGAGGAAGACCGCAAGCGCGGGTTACGCCTTTGGGAATTGATAATTGATGAACAGCCTCCGTTCAACGATGAAGAAAAAGAAATGCTTAACAGTAGTTGTACAAGCAAAGAAACCCTGCTTAACGACTTCCAAACCAAAGAAAAATATGCCGCCTATCGAAGTGCGCTTCACACATACGCAGTGGTTACGGACGACGACTGGTACGAGGTTTCCAAAGACATTGATTGTCCCGACTACGGCTTTAAAGCCTTAGTTTTAGATAACGCCGGCGAAAATGACTGGGTAACTATCGTCGACTGTCATGTGTAATCCAAAAAATAACGCAAGGAGAAAATAATGTTTGATAACTTTTACCCTACCCCGCCCGACTTAATAAGCAAAATGTTAAGCGGGCTAAACACAACATTAATACAAACAATCTTAGAACCCAGCGCCGGCAAAGGCGACTTGGCGGAAGCGATAAAACAAAAATTTGATAGAAGCTGGGGCCGCAAGCCTGATATCGACTGCATTGAGATTCAGCCCGAACTTCAGCACATCCTTAAAGGCAAAAAGTTCCGCGTCATTTCCGACGATTTTCTTGCCTTCAGCACTCAAAAGCAATACGACTTAATCTTAATGAACCCGCCGTTTGACGAGGGCGATAAGCACTTGCAAAAGGCTTTGGAACTGCAAGAGAACGGCGGGCATATTATTTGCATATTGAATGCCGAAACCATCAAAAACCCCTATACAAATACTCGCAAGGCCTTAAAACGGCAGCTTGAGGACTATGCAGCCGAGATTACATATATCAAGGACGCATTCGTAGGTGCCGAGCGCGCTACCGCCGTTGAGGTTGCGCTGATAAAGGTTGCTATTCCCAAAAAAGAGTTCGGAAGCAAAATCTTAGACAACTTGCGCAAAGCGCCTAAATTTTACGATGAAGTGCAACAAGCAAAATACGTTGCAAGATTTGGCGCCAATGACTTTTTAGATGCCATTGTCGAGCAATACAATTTTGAAGCTCAAGCCGGCATTAACCTGCTCCGCGAGTATTATGCCATGCAACCGTTACTCATGGACAGAATTAAAAAAAGCGAGGACGATACTAGCTTCTACCCCAATTCAATAATCGAGTTAAGGATAAAAGACGGTGATGGCATAGGTATAAACGCTTTTGTAAAAAAGCTGCGCTACAAGTATTGGGAAGCGCTGTTCAGCAATCCCAAATTTGTCGGCAGATTGACGCAAAATTTACAGACGGAGCTTTTCAATAGACTCTCCGCCCTGCAAGACTACGACTTCTCAATATACAACATTATGACGATTAAAGAGGAGCTATTGCACGAAACGATACGCGGCGTCGAAGAAACCATACTCAAACTCTATGAGGACTTCAGCCACAAATACCACTGGGCCGATGAAACGAGCAAGAACATCCACTACTTCAACGGGTGGAAAACCAACAAAGCTTGGAAGATAAACAAGAAAGTAATTATCCCGCTCAACGGCTTTGACAGCTACGACCAAAAGCCATATTTCCGATATACGGTTTTAAGCAGGCTTAGCGATGTAACCAAAGTTTTTGACTATCTCGACAGCGGTAGAACCTATGATGTTGATATCGAAAGTGAATTGAAATCGGCACAGGAGCGCGGTCAGACCTCTAAAATCAAGCTCAAATATTTCACCGTTACTTTCTACAAGAAAGGCACCTGCCATATCGAGTTTACCGACCTTGATTTGCTGGATAAGTTCAACCTATACGGCTGTCAGCGAAAAGGTTGGCTGCCTCCCCACTTCGGAAAGAAACGGTATAAAGACATGGATGCCGAGGAGCAAGAGGTAGCAAAAGCTTTCAGCGGCAGCGAAGCCGAATACAACAAGATTTACCAAGGTCAGGACTTCTATCTCGTTGAAAGCAACTCGCCGCTTTTGCTTGCAGAAAAATTTTAAAAAACGCAAAAAAATTTTATAGGAGTGCAAAAGATGCCAAAACCAATATTTGCATACGTAACAAACCTCAAGGAAGTGATTGTGGGTAAAAAGAAGTTGATTTTGAGATGTGAGGGTTTCAAAAAAGGCTTGCCGCAATACTGCATCCGAGACAGCAAATTTCAAGAAATATTTAAGTCAAAATGCCGGCATACGGCGACCAGATGTTTTGAGGAATACATTAAAATTCTTGAAAATCCGCATAACCCTTTCGTAGTCGGCGATTTTGTTTATAACAAACGCGGCGAAACTAAAGAAGATTACGATTTTTACCAAGTAATTAAAACAACAACTACAACAGTCGCATTGCGAAAGGTAAACACCGACCATTTCACCTCAATAATTACAGGCAACACCTATGTTTCCCCGTTAAAGGACTCATTCATTGATGAAGAAATTGTTTCTAAGAAAATTGAAATAATTATCACGGATGATAATACGCCTTTAGTTTTAGTATCTTACGGCATACGTTCCGAGCGCGGGATATATAAAAAGCTTGAAGGTACATCTGTAATGGTAATACCGGTTAAATATAAGAGTTAAAAAGGAGCAAAAAGTAACTATGAAGAAATTAGTAGTAAAAACACCTATTGGGAATGTGGTCGCAATGCCGCATAATGACGGCTCGGATTATCCGGGCATCTCAATCCAAATAAACGATAATCTGCCCGTGGTTTATCTTGAATATGACGAGATTGAAAAGAAATTTATGATTACAACCTATGTTTGTAACGGCGAAACAACGGACGACCCTACTCACATCATTAAGTTTAATCTATCGGAGGACGAATGAAATATATTAACAAACAGTTTGGACTGCCTAAAACAGTCCGGTATTTGCAGTGCGAACAATCAAACGGCGACATATTGTTTGTCTATCGCGGCGATGCGCTATCGGTGAGCTATGGCGACACCGAGCGTGATATTGCATCGCTAAAACGGGACATTATTGCGATATTCATAGCCAGTGAAGGCTGCTTATACTTAAACAATAGCAACGGTTTTACGACTGAGCAAAAGATAGCGGCAGAACAAATCGAGGTCGATTATAAAGACCGGCTACGCTGTACTGAGGGCGGAAACGCAGCAGTTATAGAAAACTATTTTGAATAAACTTGGAGAAAAGAATGAGCAGGATAACTGAAATTGAAAATTATATGGAAAAGATGGGTATTAAGACAAAAAAATGCGGTGTGTGGGCTATTTATTGCAAATCATCCGGACGGCTTGTAACAGTGTATACAAGTCAAGATAAGGCAATTAAGCATTGCAGCCGTAATAGCTCTCACTACTACTGTTTCCATGCAATTTAATAAAAGAAAAAAAGGAGAAAATTTTATGTCAAACTTATTTATTAAAGACACTCACGGCTTCAAACTTAAACCGGAAGAAGCCAAGAAAACTTACGATGTTACCGCCGTAATTCCTATGAAAGTTGAAGACCTTGAAAACATCGTCGTTTCGGCTATCGAAGGCGGTATCAACTATTGGGCTGCTCTTGATAACACGGACCCCGAATGGGATAACAAGCCGGAAGGCCTAGCCGTATCGCAATATGTGCTAGAGCTTTTAATCGCAGGGAAATCGGTAAAGTTCCAAGATGCCGAGGGTTCAGATGACGACAGCGATTGGAATCTAACCCTTGAAAAACTTCTCAATGGCATTGCGCTTGATTTAAGGAATTACCAAACCGATTTACTTGATATTGACAGCGAAGACGCCGATAGGATATTTCAGTATGCCCTGCTCGGCGAAATCGTATACGGATAATATACTGGAGGGAACATGAAACCAGAAAGAAGCAGAGCCGACTATATAGTGTCATGTCTTATAACCGTGCCGTCAACCGATTGCAACTTTAAGGGTGCGCTCAACGAAGCCACGATTGAGGATATTAATAAAGCTCTCAAAGACGAACGCTGCACAGGAAAAACAAAAAGACAAACTCTCGAAGCAAGGCTTAGAAAATTACAAAAAGGAACCATAGGACCGGACGGCAAAGCTATACCAAGAACACAAAACAATAAACCTAAGGCAAAGCTAACGGGAGAAGACGGCAACGTTTTTAACCTTATGGGTATATGTATCAAGGCGTTGGAAGGCGCCGGAGCGCCCGAGAAAGCAAAAGAGATGCAAGACAGGATTACATCGCTTAAACCCGACGGTAGCAATATAACGGGCTATGACAGGGCTTTGCAAATAATGATGGAGTATTGTGATGTTGAATAATCAAATTAGAGCCGTCTCAACGGCAATTAAAAGGAAACGTTTATGGATACCGAAAAGAAAGGTTTGCTGTTCGGATTAGCCGGCGGCAGCATCGAGCTTCTTGAAAAGCTTGAGGAAAACAAAGAGGTTAAGGTGTTCTATCTCTACCCCGGCGCGGGTGTATGGCTTAACGGCTTTGCCGTATCCGATCAGGGGTACTTGGAGTCAACGCTTGCACACTTCGTGTCTAAGCTTAAAGAGGCAGGCTATGACGGCTATGTAATGGACGGCGATGACTATTATGCCGAAATATCTGCAATGGCGCAGGAACTGGCTCAAGATGACGGGATAGACGAAACCACATACTTCCACATGGCCGAAGAGGATAAAATGTCTTATGAGAGCAAGGCGCAAGCGTACATGAGCGACTATACGGCTTATATCGCAGATGCTCACATGGCTATAAAAGGCACTCAATATTTTAAAGAAAAAACCTATGCCTATGATTTCTTTATGGCCGGTGTCAATGAGGTTATAACTGTCGGATATGAGCAAGAGCCGTTTGAAAGCGGCGCCATAGGTTCATTCGGCTTTGACCGCTCATTTAGCATAATCGGCTATGACAAATTTTATTAAGGAGACCAAATGAAAATTACTGTTTATCAAATGAAGTTGGGACAAGAATTTAAGTTCCGCGGATACGACGAAATCGTTAAAGCCCAAGGCGGGCAAAAAGAAATAAACCGCAGCCTGTATGACGAGGTATACAGCGGCGAAGTAGATTGCGATGACATTGAGGGTGTGTTCTGTTTGCTAAACACCAAGCATCCCGTCGGATACAAAGGACACAGCCTTAGCATAAGCGATGTGGTGCAGACAGAACAAGGTTGTTTCTTTTGCGATACATACGGGTTTAAGAAAATTAAATTTATTTAGCCAACTCACCGCCTTAATCGGCGGTTTTTTTATAGGAGGAACAATTTGAAAAACAATGATTCAAGAACAAAATACCTTGAAAATTTAATTAAGAACCAACTCGGCCCCGATGACACTTTTGCATTCAAATGCAATGCTTGCGGGTGCTGCTGCCGTAACCGCGAAGATGTGCTGCTCTCCCCTCACGATCTTTACCGCATATCCAAACACCTTAGCATAAAACCGCAGGAAGCATTTGAACGCTACTGCGAAACCTACATCGGGCAGACCTCAAATATTCCGGTTGTACGGCTAAAGCCTAAGCCTGTGCCAAACCTGCTTTTAAGAAATCCGTTGCCGTACTCAAGCGTCTGCCCGCTATTAAGCGACGGGAGATGCTCCGTACACAAATCAAAGCCCGTCACCTGTGCTCTATTCCCTCTCGGCCGAATGTATAACCCGCAAACCAAAAAAGTGTCTTATGTGCTAAACAACGGTAAATGCGGCGATAAAAGCGAAAAGCAAACGGTAAAGGATTGGCTTGCCGAATTTAGTATTCCGGTATACGATAAGGTTTTTATTCTGTGGAATGAGTTTTTAACCGAAACCGTAATGAAAATGAAAAAGCTCAAAAAGATGCCCGATAAAGCAAAAGAACTGTTTTATAGTTGCTTTTTCTTTGCTGTTTACTTAGCTTACGATATCAACGAGGAATTTTTGCCGCAGCTTGAAAAAAACATTGCGAAATTCCAAAAACTTATGGACACGATGCCGTCAAATTAACCAAATGCCACCCTGCCTATTAAATCTTACTTTCATAGAAAAAAGTCCGCTAAACCCCTTGACAAGGTGTCCAAATGTGTATTATAATATAGTATACACATTTGGACACCGCAAGGAGGCGGAGATATGGATTACGCAGACCAGTATACGGAAGATATAAAATTAACAAATAGGTATTTAGCAAAATACTTTCCCCACTTAAAGGGCGATGAGGATATTATTGCCGTCTGCGTTGCGAAGCTGTGGGAAAAAAGAGCCGCCTTTGACCCGACGATAGCACAATATTCTACATACGCATTTAAGTGGCTAAGGCAAGTAATGGGTAATTACAACCGGAAACTATACCGCCAAAAGAGGCGGTTTGAAACTATTTCTATTTACACCGAAGTTGGAGATGATTTAGCCCTAATTGATACAATAGCGACACCCGAAGACAGCACAACAGAATATCTACACGAAATAGTAAAAACCGTTCTTGAGAAAAACCAAAAACTAAGACCAGTAATAACGTATTTCATGCAAGGGTACGAGCAAAAGGAAATCGCGGAAGCCCTGGGATTGTCCCGCTCACAAGTATCCTATTTGCTAAGAAAATTCCGAAGGCTATGCCGGAAAGAACACCTGCTATCGGAGCGTTAGAAATATATGCCTATATAAGACATAAACGGACAAAAGTAGTGAAAGTGCGATGACATAATCCTGTCACTGCAAAATCGCTACAATTTTTATAAAAAACAGGAGAGCAACATGAACCAAATACGACGCGATAAAATAAACGCAACGCTAAACAAGCTAAGAGAATGTGTTTCTAAATTGGAGGGCATTAAGGACGACGAGGATGACTCTCGGGATAACATTCCTGAAAACCTGCAAAACGGCGACGCCTATCAACAGTCTGAAGAAAGCAGTGACGCGCTTCAAGATGCGATTGACAGCATTAACGAGGTCATCGACGAATTAGAAAAAATAACCTAAGGAAAAAACGCTATGAAAATACACAGAGGAGAAATTTATTTAACGGATTTAAGCGGATATATCGGCTCGGAACAATCAGGCACACGGCCCGCAGTAGTAGTACAAAACGACAGCGGCAACATCCACTCCCCCACTACCGTAGTCGCCCCGCTTACATCAAAGAAAAAGCCCCGCCTTCCGACCCACGCGCTACTAAAAGCAAACGATTGCGGCATTCCGGAAGACTCCACGGTTTTGTGTGAACAGGTGCGTGTGATAGACAAAAGCAGGCTCAAGAAAAGGCTTGGGCAGGTAGAAAACCAAAAAGAGATTGACGAAATAGACCAAAGCCTGATGGTTTCAATAGGTCTTAAGAGGAGGACAAATGGAGGCACATAAATTGGAAACAAAAATAATACCGTTCCCCGCTGCCGTAAAGCCCAAAACAAAGAAAGCGGATTGCGAGGAATATACGGAATACAAATCCGACGGCAAATTAAAGGCGCGGCCGATGGATTCAATACGGTCATACGATGATTTCCTTGCCATGCAAAACTACTTTTTAGAACGCGGCAATATAAGAGATTGGGCAATGTGGACTACCGGCGTATGCTTCGGCTTCCGCATCTCGGATTTACTGAAGATAAAATTCGGCTGGGTACTTAATCCCGATAAATCGTTCAGAAGCCGCCTAACTATCATTGAAAAGAAAACCAGTAAGCTCAATGATTTCCCGTTGACCGAGGCTATAATTCAAGCCTTTACGAAATACTTTGACTCGCTTGATTGGAACTTCGACCTTAACGACCAAATCTTTACCAGCCAAAAGAAGTGCATGATGACGCCGCAAAGCGCTTGGCGAATCCTGTCTAATGCCGCAAGGCAAGTTATCCCCGACATCACCATCGGCTCTCACAGTCTGAGAAAGAGCCACGCAAATATTATGGCCTGCTTGCTGAAATCTCTTATTGACGTCAATTCCCTTACCGCAGTCCAGTTTGCACTAAACCACTCGGATTTCAAAACCACAATGCGCTATTTGGGCGTAATGGACAAAACGCTTAACAAGGGACGAACGCTCGTCAGCGACTTTGTACTGGGCAACTCAGGCGTTAATGAACTAACGATAGGCTCATCTGCAACCATAGATGATGTATTGGCAGAAATTCAAAAGATTACGAAATAAGAATTTTTGGAGGTAAAGAAATGAAATTCGTTAGTGAAAAAGCTATAAACGGCAAAAGACTTGAATGCTCAACGCCGCTTGATGTGGAATTCATCAAAAAATTGGAGCCGGATTGTGACGGTATGCTCACATTTGAGTATGCGTTGCGTGATTTTCAGTCGCAATTCCCGGTCAGCGTTTCCCGCGCTGTGATTGTTTTAAAAATAACAAGGGACAACCTATTTGCTTGGGCAACGGTACATATCGACGGAGACAACGAGGATATCCGTCAGTTTCTTGACGCCTACGGAACTGATTACGGCGATTTGAGCTGCGACGTTGAATTGACCGAGGCGGAAAGCAAAAAACTGCTGCTACATATAATTTTACATCAAATAACTTAGGCAGCAAACAAAAAATATACTTGGTTGCAGATGAACGCTTCATAAAGCATAGTTTTATGGAGCAATTTTTGCTGTCTTCTTTTTTACAAACCACAGTTTTCATGGTAATATTGTGTCAGCCTGCGAATGTTAGCAAATGTTTTGCAGTTTTTTTATAATATCTGTGGCAACGCGGTTGACTTAGTGTCCAAATATGTATATAATAATAAGGAGGTGTTGTTATGAATACCAACGAAATTTTAAGTAGCCGGACGTTTGAGACCGAATGGGATAAAAATAATTTCACTAGATGGCTGTTAAGCATAGCGAAAACTTTCAAAGATGTCGATATCAGGGTTGCCTTGTCTGACAAGGCTTCCTTATGTAAAATGTTTTATGCCTATAAAAATTCCAGCGTTAACCGGCAAAAATATCAACAAATCAAAAAAGATATTCAGGTGCTGCAAGACTATTACGGCATTACCTGCCCTATCCCGACCAGAGAAGAGGTTTTAGCGACGCAAGAAACCACTATCCTCTATAAAGACCTTGACTCTCTTCTAAAATTTATAGACCATGCAGGCAGACTAAAACTTGAAGACTATGACGAAAAAAGAGACCTGCTAAACATTAAGGCAATAGTAATACTCGGATGGCGCGGTATCATGCGGGAGGAAATCGTTTTAATTCAAAAGACCGATATGCGACAAGAGGCTGGCAAATATTTAATCACAACCGCCAGAGGCAACTTTGAGATAACCCAAAAGGAATATGAGTTCTTAGTGTGGTTCTCTACCCTTTCGGAATATCGCGGCTTCCCTATCGGGAGATTAGTTGTTTTAAAAGGCAATGAAGGCTATCTATTCCGCGGCAAAAAGCCTGACGAGGATAAAAACGAAAACTCCATTACAAAGGCTCTGGACAGGTTTAACGATGCCGTTAGAGACACGGGAAAAGCCATTGTGTTCCGTTACCTTAGAAAGAACGCTCTCTTCGCCGAACTCTACGATGAGCTTAAAGGGGCGGAAACTCCTGTAAATCTTACGGAACAGATAAAGAAAAAATTCAATTGCGAAGCCAAAGCGGCGCTTGGCTATAAGGTTGAGTATAACCTTTGGATAGCAACATTTTATAAGCCCCAATAAAAACTAAACCATCCACAGCAAAACGACACTCTCCAACGAGGGTGTTTTTTTGATGTCAAAGCACATCTCTACGGCCTCTATAAATTACACATTTGGACACTTGCGGCGTATAATAATATTAAGATTGCTTATAGATGTATACGAGTTTTTAGATAATAAATCGCTCGTATCAAGAGAGCTATCTTGGGGTTTTAATTGATAAACAAACAAATAGAAGACACCATCTCCGCTCTGACAGAACAAGTCGCCGCACTTACAAAAACGAATGCAGAACTTACTAGTGCCCTTATTGCCGGTAAGTCTCTTTCGTGCGCAACTAAACCCTACTCAAGAACAAAGAAAAACCCTAAAGGAAAGGAAGAAATGAGATATTACATACCAGAAGGCTGTTCTTTTTTCCAGCGTAAAAGCGACGGTCGTTGGGAAGCCAGAATAATGGTGAACGGAAAACAACAATTCGTTGCTACATCGCCGGATAAAAACGAAGTCTACAAAAAACTGCAAAAAGCGGTAAGAGAAAGAAAGAAAACCCAAAAAGTAAAAGATGACAAGGAAATGACTCTTTTTGCGTGGCTTGACCATTGGCACAATGTCTATAGGAAACCCAAGGAAGGAATTGAGTTATCTAAAAATACTCTCATAATGGATTTGTCTATGATTAAAAAAATCAAGACAATTTTTAAAGATGTGAGGTTGAGAGATTTGACAGCCGACACTGTACAACAAAAACTGTATGCGATGACTGAAGGAAGAACTTGCGAAGGCGTATACACCATTCTTAAATTAGCATTAAGTAAAGCAAAAGATAGAACCGGTGGCATAAGCATTATGGATCTTGTTGAAAAAGTTAAGCATGAAAGGGTCAAAGGAAGAGCTTTGACCAAAGATGAAGTTACCCAACTGCTTGAAGCCGCAAGAAACGATATGGAATGTAACGTTATTAGATTCTATATTTATACCGGTTGCAGAGTCGATGAGATTAGTGCAACAAAAGTCAAGTACATAAACTTAACAAATGAAATCAGAATAATTGATGGACTCACCGATGTTTACGGCAAACCTGTCCGTGATATGACATTGCTACCCGGTGAAATTTTAATTCACGGAACAAAGACAAAAGGCTCTATTCGCACGATGCCGATTATGCCTCCGCTTCGACCTATATTGGAACAACTTATTAAGGACAGGGACGGCGAAGAAAGGCTATTCCCCTACACTACTGTAGTAATCAGAAACTTTTATAAACTTATAAAGGATAAGACAAAAATAAGTTTTACGCTCAAAGACTTCCGCCACACAGCAGCCACCAACTTCAAAGATGCAGGCATTCCTTCAAGCGTTTACTTTAGGTGGTTTGGCTGGTGTGACGACACAATGGCAAAAAGAGTTTACACGCACGAAACGGATTATGAGAAAAAACTATCACTGGATTGGGCTGAAAAATTCAAGGACTAAAATGTGTCAAAAAAACAGACTGAAAATCACAACCAACAAAGTTGCCCGATAATAGGACAAATCTCATGCAAAGTTGCCACTAATTTTGCCACTAACTTTTACCGAAATTGTCCCTTGATGGCCATAAAATGACAAGGAAATGGGCTATTTTCGACATAAAAACCACTAAAACCCACCGTTTTCTGTCCTGTTTTACCCATAATATGCCCCGGAAACCAATGAATATGCAATTTATCTACCTCCTTTAAACACGTTTTGGGGGCAAAATTCCCTATTTGTTTGACAATTTGAACATACGCCTATAACCTAAACACCACAACTAATCTCCATGAAAAACTTCATATGCTGCTACCTCAATATCACCACAATCTGATATAAGATTACCTTTCTCATCATAAATTTTATAAGTCTGTTGGATTCCTCCTATATTTGCTACACCATCTAATCCTAGCAACATGGTATAATACGAATCAGTTAAAAGTGTGTCAATTAGTTTTTCCAAGATTAACATTTGCTCTTTATTAAGCCTTAAATCAGTAATAAATTTACTTACTTTTGTATCAAATGTTGTAAGATAACAATTGAGCATATTATCCTTGTGCTTTTTAAAGATAGTTACAAATTCTTCAGCTTTCATTTCTTTAACTCCTTTACCAATATGCCCTATTATATGATATTTTTGATGATTTTTGGGATTTTAGGAAAATTTGTCGAAAAAAAGTTACACTAACTTTTACACTAGTATTATACCATAAATTTAATCAAAAGAAAAGGAGAATAAATAGAAAATATGAAACTTTAAAGTTTGATACACAGACGGCTACTAGCTTATCAATTTATTTAAGCTAATTATTTTGCTGCCTTGTTTTTCATAATAAAGCAGCATTTCGGGGATTTGTTTTTTATTCCAACTGGCGATGCAATCCGATAGAATGTTGACCGTATAGCCTTTCGTGCCTAATGTAAAAACGTGAATGCCGCTTTGCACAGCCCAATCTATAGCAGCACTGTTTATATTGCCGATTATATCCTTATAGTTTTTCGTTATGTCGTTTTGGATGTCGATTACGACTAAAGCCTTACTCATGCGTTATGCCTCAGGACTTTCTTGCATAATCGACCAGCGCACGCCAAATTTATCTACTACTTCAGCATATAGCGGTGCGTAGAAAGTCGGTTGGCATTCGCAGAGGATTTTACCGTCATCTTTGAGTGCGGCATAAATCTCTTTAATCTCATCAGCGGTCTTGAAGGTCAACTGCAAGCAAATATTGGTCGACATAACTTTGGCATTATCCTCGCAATCGGCAAATTGAATCATTACCCCGTCAGGAAGATTCATGTTAGCGTGCATCACCCATTTTTCTTTGCCCTTTGGTACTGGCATGGACTTATCAAACTTCGGCATGTCCTCATACAATAAAATTTCTGCCTTTGCATTAAAGACTTTCTCATAGAATACAATAGCTTCTTTGCAGGTTCCGTTAAAGTTTAGGTATGGTAGTAATTTCATTTTGATTTCCTCACTTTGCTTTATTAATTATTTCCAACGTTTTAGGGTTGAAAGAAAAGACTTTAATAGCGGCCTCGCCTCGTCCTTTGTGTACGATGTGCCGTTTGCCTCGTTCCACTCTTTTAGCCAGTTAAGATTGCTTTCCACCATTTCGTCTATGCTAAAATCTTTTTTACATTTTCCGTCTAAAAAGCAGTACGAACAGTATTCTAAATTCGCGCTCTTATCGGCATTTTCTCCTAAGTCCTCGATTTTTAAAAGCGGCATTCCGCAGCTTTGACAAAAAACAGGCTCGCCGTCACTAAGCAGCGAATTTGCGTCAACCTTAAAAATCTCCGTTATCTTTTTAAGCGTTTCAACAGACGGAGTAGTTTCGCCGTTTTCCCACCTGGAAACTGCTTGCCTTGTAACAAACAGCTTTGCCGCAAACTCGTCTTGCGTGTGTTGACTTGCTTTTCGTATTTCAAAAATCTTTTTAGCTAAATTCATAGTACACAATTATTGTACCCTTTTTACACTGTGCAGGTCAATTAAAACGCCTATGTTTTCCGCAACAGTTTGTTGCTATTGCCTATAAACACTTTCTTGAGAATCTTGTTTTTATCCGTTTAACGCAAGTTTCGATACCTGTATAGTCTTTAATTTGAATATAATGCGGCAAGTTGAGAACGTCAATCATTTTTGAGGTTGCCTCGTATTCCGACTTGCTAATTACCTCTTCGCCGTATGCTTTTAGCATAGCTTCACGGATAATATCGTCGTCAATGCCTCTAAAATCTTGTGATTTATCATAAAGTCTTGCATCGCCAAAGTCGATAACGCCGACCCTATTATCACTATCAACCAAAGTATTATTATAATCCAAGTCGCCGTGGCAAAACACCAACTCACCCGAACCCACCATGCACTTTGGCACTTCTACCTCGAAAAAATCGTCTATTATCTCAAGCTCAAGCTCGCTAAAATATTTTTTGAGAGATTCTCTGCTATCCCGATACATACCTTGATATTCTCTGACCTGCTCTTGCAATGTTTGGGATTTGGTTTTTGAAGGAGGTTTTATGCCGTGCAGTTGTTTTAGAAACTCACCTAACTGAGTGCCGACTTCTATTTTCTGCTTTTCAGTCAAGGTTTCAACAACCTCTCTAAGCGGCTGCCCGACTATACCGTAAAAACCAAAATACGAATTGTCCTCTGCCACCCAGTTAAGAACTGGCACATTGACGTAAAACTGCTGCTCTTTTAGCAATTTTAGTGTTTCTACTTCCTGCTTGCATTCTCTGCGGTATTTTGCATTGCGCGGAAACTTAAACACGATTTTTCCGCAGTCAATAATATACACTCGACTCGTCCAGCCGACTTCGTTGACTTCGATACTACGCTCATCCGCACCCGTCAATTGTCTTACAATTTCAAGTTCGGTTTTCACTTTCTGAGTTCTTTGGTTGGGCTTTGTCAGTTCATAGCTTTTATCAATCATAACCTTTAACATCTCTAGCGGAACATCGCCATCAGGAACAACGGTATTCCAATGCTCCTTGTTCATGTGATAGCCAGGAGTGCAACTCTTATACATCTGCCGAAACAAATCTGCCTCTAATGGGTCACATTTTAGATTGATGATAAGCTGTCCTCTGTGAATTGATATAAGTGCAAACGCTTTTTTGTTGCCTTTATGCTGAATAGCCGCCCACGCTTCGGGAGCATTAATATCCAAATCAAACGGATACGCCTCGCATGAATCCGCCCAACTTAAACATAAATTGATTGCCTCCCTTTTTGTCATAAATGCTACTTCCTTACTGGATGCCGCAGCACCGTTTTTAGTTTTTCGGGTGCGGTTTTGCGTGGGTCGTTCAGATATATTTCGTGGTGACGGCGAGTATCGCTTATATCGCCAATCACCCCGTTATCTGCAATAAACTGATTGATTAGTGCCTTGGTTCTAGGCTCGTAATCATAACTGCCGATGTGCATTGCTTGAACGCATAAGCCTTCCTTAAAGCGAATCAGCCGCGCGTCAGTATTGATGTGCGGTTTTTTCTTTTTAAGTACTAGCTTAGCGGCTTCAAAAACCTCGTCTTTTACAAAATCAGGCTGACGAATTAAGGAAGTCCAGCAATATTTGCCTTTATCATGATACCACTCATCAGACTTATCCTCAAGCCACCACAGCCCCTCAAGCGGCCCTACGGTGTATTCGTAATATCCCGCTATTTTCCAATCGCTCTTATAGCTCATTTTTATTGTATAAGAAAGCCCGTAAAGCGCCTCAAGTGCAGCCTTATATTCCTCGCTAGTATTCGGATTGCCCTTGCCATCCACAGCAATAAAAACCATCTCAGGCACATCAACTAACGAAGGGATAGTTTTGGGATTATATAATTCTTTTTGCTCTTTTTTGAAATCAATCACTTGCCTAACTCCCTCACCTCATCATAAACGCAGCAAGTTTTGATGTGGTCGTTTACCATACCTACAGCCTGCATAAAAGCATAGATTATGGTTGAACCGACAAACTTAAAGCCGAATTTTTGTAGGTCTTTGCTGATTTTATCGGATAGCGGGGTTTTAGCTTGATAGTCCTCAGATTTCTCGATATTGTTTTGGATAGGCTTTCCGCCGACATAATCCCATAAGAATTTATCAAAGCTGCCGTAGGTTTCCACCACCTTTAAAAACGCTTTTGCATTTGCAATCGCGGCAAGGATTTTTAGGCGGTTACGGACTATGCCGGCGTTTTGCATGAGTTTCTCAACCTTTTTTTCATCGTACTGTGCGATTTTTGCCGCATCAAAATTATCAAAAGCCGCCCGATAATTTTCGGTCTTTTTAAGAATGGTTATCCACGAAAGACCCGCCTGTGCCCCGTCCAAAATCAGCTTTTCAAAAAGCTGCCTATCATCATGTACGGGTCTGCCCCAAACCGTGTCGTGGTACTCCTCATAAATCGGAATACCCGTGCCAAAGCATCTAATTTTGTCGCTCATTACTATAACTCCTTTACCGTAAGACAGTCCTCGCGGTCGGGTCTGCCGCCTTTAATTTTATGGGCTGTAATAATCGTAAGGCTATGGGCATTAACTGTGATGCAAACACCGTTTTTATAACAATACCAGTTCTTTCCGCTAAGCATTCGCCTATCGGCGGATTTAACGGCCTCTTTGCACCATGAAACAACGTCCTCAGACTTTATTTCAATGTTTTTGGATATTCTTTTTATTCCCATTTCGGTGGTGTGAAGTTTGTCTATATTTTGTTCTAAATCTAACACTCAAACTCCTCCACATTAAAGCTGTGGTAATAACGCCCTTTTTCTGCTGTAAACTTTAATACCGCGTAGTCGGGGTCGGTTACGCCAAGCGGATAATACATTTCGTCGCCCTGCTGCCAAATCATTTGTTTTGATTTTTCGTCTGTTAGAACTTCCATGTTGCCCATCAGCAAAACACCCCGCATAAAGCGGTTGTCGCAAAAATATATGCTTGCCTTTGGGTTTTCTTTGTAATGAGAAATTTTAATGCTTGAAGTGTTGGTCGTAAACCAAAACTTCTTTATTCCCTCGCGTTTACGCGGTTTTAGCATCGCCCGCATATGGGGAAAGCCGTCAGTATCTACCGAAGCAATAAACGCCGTCTTTTGGTAGTCGGCAATCGCACCGATTGTTTTTTCTTTATCTTTCATAATAACTCCACTAACTCCTCTTTGACCCATGTTTCAATCACGGGCTTGCTTTCCTCTGTAACTAAAAATGCAAAGCAACAAAGCCTGCATTTTTTGTAGTGCTTGCCACAAAGCTCAAAATCATAACCAGTTACGCATTTATCACTACACTCGCCACCTTTCAATCTTTTGCAGTCAACAGCTTTGTCAATCTCAGAAACCATATAATCGGTCAAGGTTACTTTATTTGAACTCGCCGCAGGATAAAGCCTTACATGAAGACCGTTTTTGCGGAAATAAATATTAAAAACCGACTTCTTGGTTTTGGCACTTTTATAAACCACCAAAAAGCCCGCCGCTTTCTTTTCAATCGTTACTTTAGTACCGGTACCCAAAAACATTTCGTGCAGTTCTTGTACAAATGCCCTGTGTTTCGGGTCAACGCTTTCTAAAAATTCGTTAAATTGCTCGGTCATATTATAATTTCATCCCCGTCTTTCGCCAAATATGCTAACTGCCATTGTGTCCTCCGTAGTAAATGCTTTATAGCTGCTTAGCGGCGATTAAAAATACTAAGCGTTCGGGAGTTATTTCGGTATCAAAATCATTTAACCCGAACTTTATATTAAATGCGTTTTCTACCTCGTAGATAAACATCATCAGCGCAAGCGAATCCATATCAAAAGGCATGTTATCGGCTTGCGGCATTTGCTTATTAACCTTTTCCAACACCGCGCAAAGCTTTTGGCGTATTTGTTCTGCTTTCATTTTAAGTTACCCTCTTTGTTTTTTATTGCCCTTTAACGATAGCTTTTCAACTATGTGTACCGTGTCTAATTTCTCATAAAAGCTTAGGGTTGTATTGATTGCACCGCGCAGCTCCTGCGCGTCCTTATACACCCCGCTTTCGACTACCGCTTCACATTGTATACTGTCGGACGCACCCGTGCGCACCACGCGCACAATGCAGTCGGACACACCCTTTACACGGTTAATTTTTTCTTCTAAAGGCTCTAAGGCAATTTTGTAGCCGTTTTGCAGTACCGCCAAATTATCCTTGCGCCCTGTAACGGTTAGCATGCCTTGTGCGTCAAATTCGCCTAAATCGTTGGTGTGGTACCACCCCTCGCGGCAAATGCTCCCTGCGTTTATGTAGCCCCCGCAAACACAATCGCCGCGCACTAAAATTTCGCCGTCGGGTGCGGTTTTTATTTGACAGCATGCAAGCGGAATTAGCTTACCGCTAGAATCGGGCTTACCCATAGCAACGCCCGAAACACATTCGGTCATGCCGTAGCCGTTCATAATTTTTATGCCCTTTTCGCGGTAAAACGCATACGCGGTTTCGTCTAACGGCGCACCGACGCATAGGAGGTAGCGGAATTTTTTAAGCCTTTCTACCATATCGGGCATATTTTTAAAGCTGTTAAGCATTACAGGCGGAGTTACCATAATGGTGGCGTTTGCGTCGGCAACGGCGCGGGGTAAAAATACGGGCGACTCTAATATAGTAAGCTTACCGCCAAAGCCCAGTGTCAGCAGCATAAAAATATGCCCCATCGGATGCGACATAGCGGACGCTAATAAAAAGTTATCGCTAGGCGTAAAAGCGCACAATTCTTGCATAGAAACCAAATTAGCGGCAATTTGCTGTGCGCGCATGAGTACGCCCTTCGCGCCGCCCGTTGTTCCTGAGGTAAACTGCACAAAACCAAACTCGCGCATCTGCGGCAAAGCGTTTGCTTGCGGTGCAAATTCCATAACAAGTAAATCGTTGATGTTATCTGCTTTAAGTACAACGCATGGCTTGCAAATTTCAATACGGCTGTTTAATTCCGCCTCGCTTAGCTGAAAATCCGCCGTATACAAAACCGTATCCGAAATAATACACGCAAAGTACGTAACAAGCCAATGATAGCTGTTGGGGGCGGCTAAAAAAATTCCGCCGCAGTTTGCGTTTATAAGCTTTTTTGCTACAACCTGCGCATCTTTTAAAAGCGTTTGCATAGAGACTTCTTTTTGTGAAGGAAAATGCGCTATCCTTGCGCCGTTGTTTTGCAAAATCTCTGTCAGTATCTGCTTTGCTTTTACCTTATCCATGCAACTCCTCCACTGCCTGCTTTGCCCTGTTTTTTAAATCCGCCGCCGCTTCCGTAACGCTTACATCCGTCTGCGGGTACAAAGGTTGTCCGATATGCAGCGACATGTACGGCTTTTTATGCGGTTTTTTGCAGTGATTTTTGCGCTCCCGATACACAATGCGCATAGGCACTACGGGCTTAGCGGCAGTTGCCGCCAAAAAAAACGCACCGTTATGAAAATCTCTGATAGCTGTGTCGTATTCGTTAAGCGCGCCTTCGGGATAAAAATGCACCAGCTTTTTTCGCTTTAATACTTCGCCCAGCGCGTAAAAAAATACTCGGGTTTGGACAAAATTTTCAGGCGTAGGCACAACACCCAACAGCTTTAAAAAGCCGCCCGCGCCTTTCATGTCAAAATTAGACGGCAGCGAAGTAAACGTAACCTTGCGCGGATACGCGCTAAGCGCGCAAAAGGTATTATCTAACTTGTGAACGTGGTTACAAATTAAAACCCCGCCGCTCTTTTTTGCCGCTTTAAGATGTTTTTTATGGATTATTTTTAGCCGAAACTTTATTTTGTTAAAGATTGCAAATACGGGAATATATAAGCAGTAGTAAAATAACCACCTGAAAACCCGCATAAAAAAATTTTTGCGGACGGTAGCCCCAAGCATTCTTCGCGTGGATATCTGCTTTTTTAGCTCCCGTAGGTTTTCGTTGATAAATTGCTGATTTTCGTTTGAATCCATATACAGTATAGCTTTGGGGCTATTCTAGCGATACAATATAGTAGTATAACGGCTGTCCGCCGAACAAAATATCCACATCGCGTCCTTTGTATTTGGTAGAAAGCTTTTGCGCGATTTTTTCGGCCTCTGCCTCTTGCACGTTATTGCCGAAATACAAGCGTATCATGCTGACGGACTCGTCCATCATTTTGTCTACCAGCTCGGCGGTAACCTTATCTACATCGCTGCCCTTAGCTACAATATTGGTAGAATCTATACCGATAATGTCGCCCTCTTTTAGGTTGAAATTATCAATTTGCGTACTGCGCACCGCATACGTTACTTGTCCAGCGCGAACCGTTTCGATAGCCTCGTGCATATTGGCGGTGTTTTGTTCGGGTGTATCGTCGGGATTAAAGGCTAAAGCGGCAGAAAGCCCTTGCGGAATGTTTTTGGTAGGGATAATATGAATGGTGCGGTTAGACAGTGCTTTGGCCTGTTCTGCCGCTAAAATAATGTTTTTATTGTTGGGAAAAACAAAAATATCCTTAGCCGAAATTTTGTCGCACGCCTTTGCAATATCCTCCGCAGACGGGTTCATGGTTTGCCCGCCCTCGATAACATAATCTACTAAAACATCTTTAAAAATATTGGCAAGACCTTCGCCCGCACAAACCGAAACCATACCGTACGGTTTTAAATCCTCTTTCTTTTGCCCGATAAGCTCGCGGTTTTGCTCTAACATATTTTCGATTTTAATTTTATCTACTTCGCCTAATTCTAGCGCGTATGTCAATGCAACACCCGGTTCGTTGGTGTGTACATGAACCTTTACCATTTCTAAGTCGCCTATAACCAAAACACAATCGCCTATCGTCATTAGGCTTTCGCGGAAACGGTCTATATCGGCTTCTGTTGTTTTTTTCTTTAAATTAATTACAAAAAACTCGGTGCAGTAAGCAAATTCGATATCCGCTAAATCGGTAAAATCAAAATGCGCGGCCTCGTCAAACTTTGCGTCCGAACCTGCTTTAAAGCTGTCGTCAAACGAAAGATTTACCTCCTCGCGCCCGACTAACACATTATAAAAGCCTTTAAAAATAACCAGCAATCCGCGTCCGCCCGCATCTACAACACCCGCTTTTTTTAGTACGGGCAGCATGTCGGGCGTTTGCTTTAACATTTCCTCGCCCGCATTGATTACGCGTTCAAAAAATTCGGGTACTTCAAAGCTTTTTTTGGTAAGCTTTGATGCCGCATCGCTCATTGCGCGCACAACGGTTAAAATCGTACCCTCTTTGGGTTTTGTTACCGCCTTATACGCAATGTCCGTACCCGATTGCAATGCCTTTGCCAAAGCCTTAGAAGTAATCTCGGCGCATTGCGCAAGCGCAGCGCACATGCCCTTTATAATTTGGCTTAAAATTACGCCGCTGTTTCCCCTTGCGCCCCGTAGCGCGCCTTTGCTCATAGCGTCGCATAAAGCATCAATATTATTAGACGGACAATTGGATACTTCTTTGGCACACGACATCATGGTAAGGCTCATATTTGTTCCCGTGTCACCGTCGGGAACGGGAAAGACGTTTAACGCGTCTACGTGTTCTTTATTAGAGTTTATCAGCTTTGCGCCGTTTATAACCATTTTCCGCAAAGCGGCTCCGTTAACAGATTTTATCATAGAGAGTTGCCTCCGAATTAATTAGTTTTTTAATTTTTATTTTACTTTTGTTCACTGCTATTACACTCTTACACCCGCGACGTTTACATTCACCGCATCTACTACCATGCCTGTAAACTTTTCGGTCGCATACTTAACAGACCTTCTTAGTGATTGCGCTACGGCGTCGATTGAAACGCCGTATTTAATAATTACATACAAGTCGATGATGATGCGCCCGCCGCTGGTAATTACCTTTACACCGCGCGATGCTCGCTTTTTTTTCATAAGGTCTGCAAGGCTGTCGGACAATTTTTTAGATACAAGGTCTACAATGCCGTAACACTCTAACGCAGCCTGCCCCGCAATTTGCGCTATTGCTTCGTCTGTAACAGTTATTCTGCCGTATGCGTTTGCTGTGTTGACGCTCAAATCGGAAGTCTCCTTGAATACTACTATATGTATCCGACAATCTTATTTTAACCCATATGCTTTTATTTGGCAAGAGATTTTCATAATATTCCTTAAAAAAGCCTTAAAAACGCCTTATTTTGGTTGCTTTTTTTACTTTTTTGTGTTATGATGTCAATAATTCATACTCAAAGAGAGGTAAAACCCCATGGCAAGAGCCTGCGCAATTTGCGGAAAAGGCCGCACAAGCGGCAACAATGTAAGCCACTCCAACCGCCACACCAGGCGTACTTTTGGCGCAAACGTTCACAAAGTACGGGTGGATATAGACGGGAAAGAATCTAACGAATATGTCTGCACGCGCTGTATGCGCACAGGCAAAAAGGCTTAACAACGTAAAGAGTGTGTCTTAGTAAAGCACACTCTTTTTTTATGCGGCTTTCCCCCGCGCCCGATAAACTGGTATAGCCGCGCTGCTTTTGGAAACAATTCGCTGTATGCTAAACAAGATTTTTTACAGCGAAAGATATATCGGGAAAAACAAAAAAAACGGTTATTTTGAGGGGTGGTACTTTCGGACGGCGGGCGAAACGCCGTTTGCGTTTATCGTAGGGGTCAGCCGTGCTGATGAGGACGCGCATAGCTTTATTCAGTATGTTGATACGCACACGTCGTGCTATTTCAGATTTAACCTTTCAGACTTTTCATTCGAAAAAGAAGGCATGACGGTAAAAGTCGCGAACAACTTTTTTTCGCTGTACGGGATTTACGCAGACCTCAATCAAAACGGCCGCACGGTAGCGGCCGCACTTACTTTTTCGGAAATGTTTCCGTTTAAAAAAACCGCTTTTGCCCCGTCCGCTATGGGCCCGTTTTCTTACTTGCCCGTGCCTTGTTCTCACGCTGTAATCAGCCTAAGCCATACCGTAAACGGCGCGCTTACGGTAGGCGGCGCAACGCATTATATCGACGCAAAGGGCTATATCGAAAAGGATTTCGGCTATGAATTTCCCAAAAACTATCTTTGGACGCAGTTCAATTTTTACGAAACAAGCGTTATGTGCGCCGTAGCTTGGCCGTTTTTAAACAACCTGCGCGGCTTTATCTGCCTTGCATTGCACGAAGGCAGGCAATATAATCTTTCGCTGTATACGGGCGCAAAGCTGCATACATCCGTTTTATCGCACGATGCGGCGCGCTTTGCCGTGCATAGAGGAAAATCTAAGCTAGCGTTTGAAATAACCAACAATTCCTGCGCGCAAAACTTGCTTGCGCCCCAAAACGGCGGCGCGATGACGCGTAATATAAAAGAAAATCTCAGCGCGCAGATTAAAGCATCGGTTGTTTTACGCGGCGCGGCTATTCCCTTGCCCGATACGCTTAGCTGCGCGTATGAATGTGTGATTGCCGAATAGCGTTTTTTAGTTTGACTTTGCCGCATTAAAATGATATACTTATAAAGATGAAACCTGCGCTTTGGGATTCTTTAAAAGCCTACCGCAAAAAAGACGTACTTTCGGACCTTATAGCGGGATTAACGGTAGCAATTGTTGCCCTGCCTCTATCGGTAGCTTTGGGAATTCAATCGGGCGAAGGCGCAACGCTGCATATGGGAATTTGGGCTGCAATTATCGGCGGCTTGTTGATTGCCGCATTCGGCGGAAACCGCACTACCATCGGCGGGCCTTCGGCCGCCTTTATCGCATTAACCGCAGGAATGCTTGCCAATACCAATATCGGCATGGACGGAATGTTACTTTCCGTAATCTTTGCGGGCGTTATATTAGTTATCGCGGGGTTTTGCAAGGCCGGAAAAGGGCTGGGAATGATGCCCAATACCATTATTGTGGGGCTAACGGCGGGCTTAGGTGTAATTTTATTATTTACACAATTCAAAGAGTTTTTCGGGCTTTCAATGCCGCCGTTAGATTATGACGCGCCCTTAACGCGCGTTTCCCCTTTTATTGCCGGAATTATATCATTAATTCAGGGCTTTGGTTCATTTGGCGTACTAAATCTAATACCGTTGGGAATTGCCGTATTTGCGTTGATTTTGGTTTTTGTTTTGCCTAAAATCAACAAAAAAATCCCCGCCGTTACGGTTTCGGTACTATTAGCTACCATTTTAACGGTAATATTACAAGCCGCGTTTAAAAGCGATTTAGGAATTTCAACCGTAGGCTCGATTGCATCGGGTGCGCCCGAAATTACTTTTATTAGTTTCCGCAATATAAATCCGCAAATTCATTTAATCATTGTACCTGCGTTTACGATTGCGCTGGTTTCGGCGTTAGAGGCGTTGACAACCGCCAACATGTCCGAAAGCGCGACAGGCAAAAAATTTAACGCAAATATGGAAATCGTGGGAAGCGGCATTGCCAACATAGGCGCGGGATTTTTCGGCTCGCTGCCCGTAACAGGCACGTTGGCACGCACTAAAATTAATATAGACAGCGGCGCGAAAACTCCGCTTGCGGGAATTTTTCATGCCCTAATACTGCTGATACTGTATGTTGCGCTAATGCCTGTAATGATTTATATTCCGTTTGCGGCTTTATCGGGCGTATTGATTAAGGTATCTATCAACATGTGCCGTTTTAAGCTGTTCGGCCATTATATGAAGTTTGGAAAACGCGATTGCGCCATACTGCTTACCACCTTTTTGCTTACAGTGTTTTTGGGCGTATTGTGGGGCGTACTGGCAGGCGTTGCCCTTGCTTTGGTGATTAATGCTAAGTACTTTAAGCACCGAATGGTTATAACAGATATCAATATCGCAGACGTAAAGAATTGTAGCAAAATACATAAAAGCGAAAATGACGAAAACGGCGAAAACGCTGTACGTACAGCGGCAATCAAGGTATGCGGCTCGGTATTTTTTGCCAATATAGAAAAGCTGATTGCGGCAATCCGTGCAGCTGCTGAACATCATGACGAAATTGTTATCGACCTTGAAGGCATTGCACAAATTGACGCCACCAGCGTTTACCGCCTTGCAAAACTAACCAGTGCTTTTTCTAAACGCGATAAAAGACTTGTACTGCATAATCTATGTCCTTGCGTGTACAAACGCTACATAACATCGCTAGAACTTATTTATTCGTTTAAGTAGTAAATTATTGCGGCTTTTCCTTAAACAAGCCGTACATTATAAAGCTTAAATACGGTGTCTAACTGCATAATAAATCCAAACAGCTGCGGCAAGCGCATCAGTTGACCGTACCAAGGCTGTGCCGCATAAACATCTAAGTCAAGCAATTCCAGTATATAGTTTTTATTTAATATGCCGCTTAACACGCTTTTTGTATCGCTTAGCACCGCGCGCGCACCGTTTTTGACAAATTCAACAAAAGCGGGGTCGAAGGTTTTGGGAAACGGGCTTTTTTTGCGTTCGATAATTTTTTCGGGCAGTATGCCGCGAAACGCTTCGCGCATAATTCCCTTTTCGCGCCCGTTGACGGATTTAATTTTCCACGGGAGGTTATATGCGTATTCAACCAAGCGGTAATCACAAAAAGGCATGCTCACCTGTAAGCCGCTCTGCATGCACATTCTGTCGGTACGGTCTAACAGGTTTTGCATAAACCAATTAAAATTTAGACAAAACATTTCGCGCAGCCGCTTTTCTTGCGCAGTATCGCTGTCTAAGCAATCCGTTTCGCTTAAAGTTTTTTGATAATGCCCTTGCACAAAATCTTCGGCATTTCCTTGTAAAATTCCCTCTGCCGTCAATTTTTGACGCATGTGCAGCGAACGCGACCAAGGAAACGTTCTGCCATGCAAAAGCTCTGGATTATGGTACCACGGATAACCGCCGAATATCTCGTCGGCGCATTCGCCTGAATAGCATACCGCGTACTCTTTTTTTGCCTCGCTGCACGCCAAATACATAGATGCGTCGATATCCGCCATGCCCGCCAAATCACGCGCGGCAGCAGCAACTTGCAAGGCATTGGCAATATCTGCGGTTTTTAAAACGACATTTTTATGTTTGCTTCCGATAAAATCGGACATCACCGCTATGTATTCGCCGTCTGAATCGGGCTGAAACTCATTTTTTAAAAAATGTACATCATTATTTTCGTAATCTACCGAAAGCGTTTCTAAGCGTTTGTTTTCTTGCTTAAATTTTTCTGCAGCGATGTAAGAAATGATGCTAGAATCTAATCCACCCGATAAAAAACACGCCGTGCGTGAATCAAAGCAAAGCTGCGATTCGACTGCGCGCGTGATTAAATGCCGCGTATGTTCGCTAGCTTGACTAAGGGTTTCTAGGTTTTCTTTTGCCGTCAAGCGCCAATATTTGCGTGTTATACTGCCGTTTTGATTAAATTTTAAATACTCTGCGTGACAGATTTCGCGCACTCCGCGATAAATTCCGCTGCCGTGCGGTTTGCCCGGCCCTAATAAAAATATCTGCTTTAACCCGTCATTATCAATTTCTGCTTTGCATAAGGGATTGCTAAATAACGCTTTTATTTCCGAACCGAAAATTATGCCGCCGGGATATTCATAAAAAAACAGCGGTCTTACCCCTATTCGGTCGCGTGCAAGAAATAAGGTTTTTTCTCTTGCTTGCCATACGGCAAACGCAAAACACCCGTCCAGTTTATTTAAAGCCGCCGCGCCCCATTCGATGTATGCGTTTAATACAACCTCCGAATCGGAACGCCCGAAAAATTTCCACCCTTTTTTTTCAAGCTCTGCGCGCAACTCCGCATTGTTATACAAAACGCCGTCCAGCGATAATATATATTCCTCTCCGCCCGCGCTTTTTTTCATCGGCTGTTGACCGTCGCCGGAGGCAGAGGCAACATTTTGGCGGTTAATCAACATACAATGCGGCTCGATTACGGTGCCGCAATATCCCGCCCCGCGATGTTTTAGCGACGCGCTCATTAAGCCCGCCGTATCACGCCTTGCTCTTAAATCCTTATTAAAGTCTACCCAACCTGCAACCGCACCCATAAATATTACCTCGCATTTAGCAAAAATTTTAAGAACCCAAACATAATACAGGCTGTAATTGTTTCCCTCTTAACGCCGCCTCGCACGCATCAAAGGTTTTAGAAAAATCCGCTACTACCGAACGTGTTTTTTTAGCGGGGTCGTCTTGCGCCATCGGAATAAAAAAGACATTGCGATAATTAAGCAGCGCGCCTATATTTTTAGCCGAACCCGACAACGCATCGTTGGTAGAAACCCCCAACACCAACGGACGATCATTGCGAATATGCGCCTTTGCCGCCATTAAAACGGGGGTATCGGTGATAGAATTAGCAAGCTTGGCAAGACTGTTTCCTGTACACGGCGCAATTACCATAACATCTAAAATTTTACTGGGGCCTATGGGTTCGGCGTCTACGATGGAGGTTATCGGGGCGCGGCCTGTTAGGCGCATAACATCTTGAAAAAAATCCGCCGCGCTATAAAAGCGCGTATCCGTATTAGCAACGGACGCGGAAAAAATAGGAATAACCGTATTATCTTTTACAAGCTTAGAAATTTGAGGCAATATGGTTGCAAACGTGCAATAAGAGCCCGTAATGCCAAAGCCTATGGTTTTACCTTTCATGCCGTTTAGCCTCCCAGTGTGTTCAGCACGCTTTCTTTTATCGCCAGCCCTGCCGAGCGCGGCGCGGTTTTGCCCGGTATTCCTAATGCGTGCGCAGTTTTTAAGCCTAGCCGCCGCGCTTCCTCGAAATCTACGCCGCCGGGCTTTGAGGCAAGATCTAATATAAAGCAGTCTTTTTTTATTTTTTCTAAGTCCTCGCCTTTTAAGACAATTTCGGGTACGGTATTGACGATTAGGTCAAACTTATGTAAGTGTTTGGGGTATTCCGAAAAGTAATACACCCCCGAAAATATAGAGGCAAACGCGTATTCGGTAGGGTCGATAGTCGCTACAAAAACGCTGCATCGGTTGTCGTGCAAAAGCTTAGCAACCGACTTGCCTACCCGTCCGCCGCCTAATACCAGTACGCGCATATCGCGCACCGAACTGTCGGTATTTTCTATAATAATCGCCAGCGCGCCCTCCGCCGTTAAATAGGCGTTTTTCATAGCTAGCAGTTCATCGTCGAAATATTTATGTACGGTAACGCCGTTTTGCAAAAAGATTTGATGTACGCGCTCTTCGCACATAAAGCAAAAAACGCGGCTGCCCGCGGGAATTTTTTGGGCAGTTTCGGGGATAAGCTCGGCGGCGGGCGCAAATAAAAACACGCGCTCGCCCGTAAAATCGTCCGAATACGCCGCGTCTGCGCGGTAAACCGAAACCCTGTACCGCTCTTCTTTTAAAGCGTCATACAAAAATTCATTGCGCTTATCCGAGCAATCAATATAAAAATGTACGTCTTTTTTGCGTCCGCCCATGCTGTTATCTTATGAGAAGTTTGCAGATAGTGTGTACACTTTCTGCATTAGTTCCAATCCCTTGTTTTGCCGTTTTGCTGTGTTTTGCTTATTTCCTGCGTGCGCGCGGACGGCACGTTATCTTTGGTTTTTAATACGCCGTCCGACTTCCATGTTTCTACCGCTTTAATTTGCGAAGATTTTGCGCGCCGATTTTTTCTGAGAGGCAAAGTGATTAGGCGCACAAGCAGCGCGCCCAGCACCCAAAGGCTTGCAAAAAACAGCGACAACAGCAATATAAAAAATAAGAATAACGCTATGGATAAAAATCCGCCGCGCACAATTTCGGATGCCCCTGTTCCAAAAATTGCTACTACCGCATTGATTAAAAGCAGCAGTATAACCACAAAGAAAAAGCCTTCTTTTGAACCTTTAATATCGGCTTTACTAAGGTTCATATGCAATGCAATCACTACGGCAATTAACAGATACAGCCACCAAAGCCAGCGGCTAGCCCCCCTAAAAAATGCGGCAAATATCCCTAAAAAAGCCATTGCGCCGTCTTGTGCGGACACCCTGCCCGCAAACGCGGCATTAACCTCTCCCATCTTTTCTGCAATCGAATAAAACATACCGTTTGCCATAATAAACATCAACAGCACCAGTAATAAGCTGCCCATAACAATCGGCGCGATACCGATAAAAAAATTGCCTACGCGGTGGTATAGGTTGCGCTTGTTGTAGCTGTGGCGCACATAGCCTAAAACGCCGTCCTCCGAATTAACCTGAAAAAGCTTGATTTCGGTAATTTTATGCCCGAACAGCAAGCACATAGAGGCGTGCGCTAATTCGTGAACGGGCGTACCGATAAAGCCTGTGGCATAACAAATTTTGCGGCTTCTGCGCCCTGCTAATCTATAAAAGGTGCGGTTAAGCAGCGCGATTAAAAAGCCGAATAAAAAAATCGGCGCAAGCATTGCTAAGCTTGTTAAAAATCCGTATAGCGTGTTTAAAAAGTATTCCACCTTAGTAGTGTAGCATAAGTTTAGCGTAAAATCAACTTAATAAATAAATTTTTATCCGCTAAATAGATTTTATCTGCTAAGTTTAAAAAAATAAAACTCTTGACTTTTTGGCGGCAAGGAATTATACTAAAAAAGGTGTCAGGTTTAAGCGTGTTAAATCGTTTTATTAGTAGATGAGGTGAAACGTATGAAAAAAAGAATTGCATTACTGATTATTTGCGTGCTTTTTGTTTCTATATTTACGGGCTGTTTGCCGCAAGAAACGGAACAAACAGATGATGAACTTGAACACCCCGTTCAAGTTACTATAATTTTTATGGTTGACGGAGAGGCATACACCACCGTTACAGCCGAAATAGAACGTATAAAAATGCCCGCCTCCCCTACTTTTGACGACGCCGTTTTTGAGGGATGGTTTTACGATGACGGCATTTGGGAAAAGCCGTTTACGCTTAGCACCCTTTCGGACGCGCCGCTTTTAGAAACCTTTACGGTGTATGCCAAAATTGTACAAGCTGCAAAGCCTGAAAATACAGCATTTACGACGGGCAGATATCTTCGCGATGACGGCTATATCTTTATCGAATTTTTTGAAGATAATCAATTTTTTGTGGGCAGCGATTACTTTGTTTTTTGGTGGAGTCCTAATGGAATATACGAAATTGAAAATAATATACTAACGCTTTATCTTACAGACTGGTTTTTTGATAATGAGGAATATGCCGTTTTTGATGTGATGGATGATTACTTAGTTTGCAAAAGTGTCAACTATAACAATATGGGCAATTTTTTTGAATCGGGCGATATATTTAGATTAGAACATCTTAACCCCGAAGTGAAAACAACTATTCAGCAAAGCTATATTGATACGTATTTGCAGCATATTTCAAGAGGGGTAGTTCAGGAAGAAATTAGAGTAGACTACTACGGAACGTACGGCGAATTCGTTGCTGTAATGATTAGTTTTAACGATTTTATGGACGCGGCGATGAGGACAGAAACTGTTGCAGACTATGACTTTTATTATCCTGGCATAGGCGGCCCTTTTGAGTTTTACATCTGTGTTTGGAATAACGGCGTGTTTTATACCCTAACGGACGCGTATGCGCAAAAGCTTTTATCGATATTTGATATACGGCTTATACACGCTTTTCATACGGGCTTTAATATTAACACATGGTATCAAATTAAGCCCGATTATCAAAAGCAATACGGATACCCGATGTATTTTGATAAATATCTAGGCAAGCATAACGGCTTTGAAACGTTTTTTATCGCGGGCTTTGATGCGGCGATATGGGAGGTTGAGGTAGCAGAATACAGCTTTTGGGCATCTACGCAAAGCCAAATTGTCCTGTATAAAAACGGTGCGTTTTTAAATTTTATCGACGCGTATAATCAAGGCTTTTTATCGGCGCAAGACATAGCGAATATATGGGATAATTATACGGGTAATTAAGGAAATACTGAATAAATATTTTGCATTTTAGCCGATTATGTTGATTATTTTATCTTTGATATAGATTATTTTTTTAGGGGTTATGCCGCCCAAAACCTGCAACGCTTTTTTTTCTACTGCGTCTTGCGGTTCGTTTGGCTGAATTTTAATTACGCCCTTTAATTTTCCGCACAGCTGTACGGGGATTTCGATTTCGGTTTCGATTAGTTTACTTTCGTCATATTCGGGATAACGCTCGGATAAAATATCTTTGTTAAAAATTTGGCTGTACAGCTCGGATGTAATATGCGGGATAAAGGGGTTCATAACTATTAAATATTGACGCAGTTCTTCTTTGGTGATGTAATTGCTTTTTCGTACGGTGTTCATAAATTCCATAAAGCCTGCAATTACCGTGTTAAATTTAAAGTCCTCGCGCTTTTCGCAATCCTTTTCGTCGCTGATAATGCCTAACTCTGCGCGTTTAATCATTTGGTGCAAGGCGCGCTCGTGCGCTTTGCTTACGGTGCTGTCGTCGCGCATAAGCTGCTTTAAGCCCCACACGCGCTTTAAAAAGCTTGTGCAACCGTTAATGCCCTCTAACGTCCATGCGGTGTTTTGCTCGTAATCGCCCATAAATAAAATATGTAAGCGGAACGCGTCCGCGCCGTACTGCGCTAACACCGTTATAGGGTCGATTGCGTTGCCCGAACTTTTGCCCATTTTTCTGCCCGTTTCGTCTAGAATTAGTCCGTTGCACATGCGGCGCGTAAACGGCAGACGGTGCGGAACGGCTTTAATATCGTATAAAAAATTGTGCCAAAAGCTGGCGTACAGCATGTGGCGCGTAACGTGTTCGGTGCCGCCAGTATATAGGTCTGCCGCGCCCCAGTAGGCAAGCTTTTCGGGGCTTGCGAATTGTGCGGCGTTATGCGGGTCTAAAAACCTTAGCCAGTACCACGACGAACCCGCCCAGTTAGGCATAGTGTCGGTTTCGCGCCGCGCTGACTTTCCGCACTTAGGACATTTTACTTCTACCCACTCCTTAGCTTTTTTTAGCGGCCCGTCGCCGCTTTCGTCGGGCGAATAGTCTTTAAGCGCGGGCAAAGTAAGCGGTAAGACGTTTTCGTCAAGTGCGACAAATCCGCAGGAATCGCACAAAATAATCGGGAAGGGCTCGCCCCAGTACCGCTGACGGTTAAAGGGCCAATCCTGCATTTTGTAATTAATCTTTTTTTCGCCCTGCCCTTTTTTAACTAAAAATTCGGTGATTTTTTGCTTTGCGGCATCAACCGTTAAGCCGTTGATTAGCTTGCTGTTTACCAGTATGCCGTCGCCCGTGTAGGCTTCTTTACTTATGTCGCCGCCCGAAATAACCTGTATAATCGGCAAATCAAATTTTTTGGCAAACTCGTAATCGCGTGTATCGTGCGCGGGAACGGCCATAATCGCGCCCGTTCCGTAGCCTGTCATAACGTAATCGGCGGCAAAAATAGGAATTGACGCGCCGTTGGCGGGGTTTATAGCGCGTAAGCCCTCTATCAGAACGCCCGTTTTTTCTTTGTTGGCGGCGCGTGCCTCTGCTGATTTTTTTACGGCGGCGGTTTTATAGGCGCGCAGCTGCTTAATATTGGTTATTTTTTTTGCGTATTTTTCTATTAAATCATGTTCGGGAGCGACTGCCATATACGTTACGCCGTACAGCGTGTCGGGGCGCGTGGTAAAGATTTTTAGCTGCTCGCGCGTTCCTTCGATGTCAAAAAAAATCTCCGCGCCCGCAGACTTTCCTATCCAGTTGCGCTGCGAATCTTTTAGGTTGGGTTTCATGTCGATTTCGTCAATCGCGGCAAGCATTTTTTCGGAATAGTCTTTCATGCGCAGATACCAAACACTGCGCTTTGCCTGCACTACCCCGCCCTTACAGCGGTCGCAAATTCCGCCTTGACTGTCTTCGTTGCTGAGAATGGTTTTGCATTTAGGGCAGAAATTAACTACGCCGTCGGCTTTATACGCCATGCCCTTTTTAAACAGCTGTAAAAATATCCACTGCGTCCACTTGTAATATTCGGGTGATGTGGTATCCACCTCGCGTGACCAATCAAACGAAAAGCCTAGCTTTGTAAGCTGATTTTTAAAAATTTGAATGTTGTCGGAGGTTACGGTTTGCGGGTCTTTTTTTACCTTTAAAGCGTAGTTTTCGGTGGGCAGCCCGAAAGCGTCCCAACCTGCGGGGTACAGCACGTTATAGCCTTTAAGACGTTTATAGCGCGCGATTACCTCTGTGGGCGTAAACGCTTTAACGTGCCCTAAATGAATACCGCTGCCCGAAGGCCCGAAAAATTCGGTTAGTACATAAAATTTAGGCTTGTCCGAAAAATCTTCGGCGCGGAACGCATTACTGTTTGCCCAAATGCTTTGCCACTTTTCTTCTACTTTTTTAAAATCGTAATCCGACATAACTATCCTTCTTATTCCTGTAAACTAGTGTGCAGAATAATATTGTAGCACAAATGTACGCGCCGTGTCAACAAACTTAGCAGTGCGGTAGCGATCAGCAATGCTTAAAGATTTTCGTAATGTGTCCAAAGTGAATAAATTTTTATTTCCTCGTTGCTTACAACCTCGTAAACTAAGCGATGTTGCACATTTATTCTACGTGAATAAAGCCCTTTTAACTCGCCTTGCGGTTTTTCGTAATGCGGTGGATTTGTAAAGGGGTCTTTTTTGATTATCTCGATAAGCTTTTTTACATTCGTTGACAACACTGTGTTTTTTTTAATATTTTGCATGTCTTTTAACGCTTGCTTAGTAAAAGTAATTTTCATTAGCTTAACTCGTTCTCCCAATCGAACTCAACACCCTTTTCGTTTTTTCCTTCTAAAAGCTTTTCGCGCATACTCGGAACGCTTAATAAATAAATGGTTTCTTTCATTCCGTTATAATCTTCCTCGCTCATAACTATGACATTGCCGTTTTTTGTATTAACATTTAAAATATCGTTATAATCAAGGGCTTGATTAACGTAAGAAAAAATGTCTTTTCGGAAATTTGAAATATTAACATTGCGCATAAAAAACCACCTCTTTATAATTCATTATATGTATTGTACAATATGTTGTACAATATGTCAAGTGTTTTATTAAAGTTTTTAACATCTCCCACAACCTTCATTCGCGAAGTGAATATCATTGCCGCAGGCAATTTCATTACGAAGTAATATCTCTTGCCGTGAAACGGCAAATATAATTAAAAAACACACCTTCGTGTGTTTTTTTTGGTGACCCATCTGCGACTCGAACGCAGGACACCGTGATTAAAAGTCACGTGCTCTACCGGCTGAGCTAATGGGTCTGGTGGCAGGGGTGCAAGGATTTGAACCTTGGGATGACGGAATCAAAATCCGTTGCCTTACCGCTTGGCGACACCCCTAAAATAAGGGTAAGATATGGGGTGAGTGAAGAGGCTTGAACTCTCGACCTTCGGAGCCACAATCCGACGCTCTAACCAAACTGAGCTACACCCACCGTATTTTTTGGCGCGCCTGAAGGGATTTGAACCCCTGGCCCACGGCTTAGAAGGCCGTTGCTCTATCCAACTGAGCTACAGGCGCATAGGGCCCGCAAAAGCCGCTAGGGGCTTTTTGGAGCGGGTAGTGGGAATCGAACCCACGCAGCTAGCTTGGAAGGCTAGAACTCTACCATTGAGCTACACCCGCATACGCACAAGAGAAATCATAACACAATAAAAAAAATATGTCAAATCTTTTAGCGGGAATTTTACAAAATTAGCACTTTAATTTTATATAATTTTTTTTACGGGATAAGGTTTAGGGCTTTATCGAATAAGCCGCTTTGGAAATAAAAATCGGGTACTTTTCCGATAATGGTGTTTTCGGCAATCGGGATAGGAACGGAGGCTAATACGCGGCTGGATAAGCCTGGCAGCACTACGGTAACTTCTGTATGCACGGTGATATAGATTTTGTGCAATGTTTGGTTGATGCCTGCGGAAATGAATTCGGAATGCAGATTAGACGCTACCACCCCTACGGGCAAGGTTTTAATTAAAATATCAGGCCCGTAACCGCCCAAAAATGCAATGCCCGATAACGTGCCCAACGGGATGGTAACGCGCAGGTTTTCGGCTTGGTTGATGTAGTATTCGGTACGTGCTACGGCGTTGCGCGACAGCGCGTGCATAAGCGGTGTATTGGCTTGGATTAACACAACATCGCCGCTGTTATTTTTTACAACGTCCACTAAATCGTCGTATGCGTAGCTATCGGTAATGATGTCGGTTGCGGCGCGTGCAACAGAGGACGCCGCGTATGCGCGGATTCTTTCTTCCGCTACCCTTTTAATGATAGGAACCATATTTAAAATGTAGTGCAGGATAAGCGCGGTGGTCAATATTACTAAGACTGCCAAAGTAATTAGCAGCCTTTTTTTTCGTTTTTTTCTTTTAAACCTTGCCTCTATATAACAGCTGTTCATATAGGATACATATGCGGCAAAATGCAAAATGTTACAGGTTTTTTAGCGGGCGGATTTTTGCGGGGTTTTAATACCCTTCTTTTTTTGAATTTCCGTCTTGGCGCAGACGGTTTTCGGCGTTTTTATCTGCATAGATTTGGTACGCCTTTTCGGGGCTAAGACCTGCGTCTATACACATCGACACCCAAAAATGGAGTATATCGATAAGCTCTTCGTGCAACTTGTCGGGGTTGACGGCTTTGGGCTTTTTCCACCACTTATAATTGACCTCGTTTAAAACTTCGGCCGTTTCGTCTATTAGTGCAAGGCATTTTTTTTGAATCCATTCCTCAGCGGAAAATTCTTGTGCGCCGCACAAGGCATTTTTTTGCTTAATATGGTTGTCTAAATCTGCTTGCAGGGAAAATATTTTATCTAATTTATCCATAGTTTTGTAGCGCAAAAAGGGTGAAAAGTGCATCCTTTTTGCATCCTTTTTGCATCCTTTTTTTTTGTTGTTTTATAGCTCTTTCTGCCTCTTCCGAGTTCGTATAAAGGCTTTTCTTTCCACCCCGTCTGCCTACGGCAGCCACCCCTCAAGAGGGGAATTTTTTAAGGTTTTTTATTTTAAATTCTTAGCCGACATTCTCCATTTTCCATTTTCCATTCTCCATTAACAATAGCGTCGCGCCTGCAAGAGGGGAATTTTTATGTTGTATAGTATTAGTATATCACATTTTGTTGCGTTTGTCAAGCTTTTCGGGGTTTTTGTCCCAAAAAATTTTTTAATTCGCTTATTTAATTATCATTTTTGAAAAAAGTCGGGGAAGTTGGCGGTGTGGGGTTTGCCTACGTAGGACGTTGCTAAATTTGCGTTTTTGAATATGGCGGCGGCGAAACGGTTTACATCGTCTGCGGTTACGGCGTCTATTTGCGCGATTCTTTTGTCTACATCGTACAGCTCGCCGCAAAGCGTTAAAAGTTTGCCGTTTACACTCATAATAGACTGCACGTTTTCGCGTGCGAATACTAGGGCGGATTTTATTTGTGTTTTGGCGCGCGCGATTTCCTTAGCGGTTATATCGCCGCACAAGACCTTGCGGATTTCTTGGGATAATGCGTCTAGCGCCTTTTGTGTGTTTTCGGGGCTGATATTTAGCACGATGTTAAATGAACCGTTGTTTTTAAACGCGGACGGCGCAGAGTATACGCTGTACGCAAGCCCTAACTTTTCGCGGATGGCTTGAAATAATCTGGAACTCATTCCCCCGCCTAAAATGATATTTAGGATATTTTGCACTTGGTTTTTAGCAGAGTTAAACGGCAGCGACGAAAAGCCTATTGCGATGTTGGACTGCTCGAAATCCTTTATGCGCTGGGTGTGTGTGCGGCGGACGGGCAATGCGGCAACGGGGCTTGCGCCTGAATTTTTTACGCAGATTTTCGGTAGAATATATTGGCGGATAAGCTTGTCCGCTTGCGCGGGCGTAATGTTGCCCGCAAATGAAATTACGACGTTTTGCGCACAGTAAAACCTGTTGGTAAAGTCTATAACATCCTTTTGCTTAAAGGCTTTGATGTTATCGGGATTGCCTAAAATGGTTTGCCCTAACGCGCTGCCGCCGTAAAACGCAGAGGCTAATAAATCGTAGCAGATATCCTCCGGGGTATCCTCTACCATGTTAATTTCTTCTAGGATTACGTTGCGCTCTTTATCTAGCTCTTCCTCGTTAAATACCGAATCAAAGAAAATGTGCGAAAGCAGCGCAAAGCATTCTTTTTTGTATTCGTCGGTTGATTTAACGTAGTAGCACGTGCATTCTTTGCCTGTAAAAGCGTTTACATGAGCGCCCAAAGTCTCGAAGGCGTCGGCAATGCCGTAGCCGTCTAGTTTATCGGTGCCTTTAAAAATAACGTGCTCGGTAAAGTGCGACAGCCCGTTTTGGGCGGGCGTTTCTTTGGCACTGCCTACGTTTACCCATATGCCCGCCGCCACGCTTTTTACGCCGCGCACGGTATCAATAACCGCTTTTAAACCGTTTTCGTACTGAATAAGCTTTTCCAAATTGAATTCCTTTTTATATGCGTTTTAACCGCATTTTGTAACGGCATTTTACAATACCGCACTGACGGGCGTTATGCTAAGCCCTCGCGCTTTAATAATTTTAATGGTTCTGTCTAACATATCTACGGTGCTGCGGTTGGGCTGAACTAAAATTAAATCTCCGCCGCGCACGGTGTCTGAATTAAAGCTTGGCGTTAATTCCTTAGACCATAAAATGGTGGTATAGCCCAGCGACTTTGCCGCCGAAACCGTTTGGGACGAATAGCTGCCCAAAGGCGGCGCAAAGAGGTTCATTTCTATGCCTATCGTTTTTTTAACGATTTCGTGCGTTAAAGTAATTTCTTCACGCGTGCGGGCGGCCGAAAGCCTTTTGTGGTCTTTTTGAAAATATCCGTGATTGGCGATTTCATGCCCTAAGCTAAACATTTTTTTTAGCGTAGGGCTGTTTTCTGAAACCCAAATGCCTGCTGTAAAAAACGTAGTTTGCACGCCGTTTTCGCTGAAAATGTGCAAAATATCGTCTACGTAGGGGGTGTTTTGGTGTACGTTAACCATTAAGGACACATGGTTATCAGAAAATCCGTTGTATACGGGCTGAATATCGGAAGAAGCGGGCGCGGCTTTGCCAAACGCAACGTATGCCGCAGTACCCGACAACACCAAAACGATTACTATATTTGCAACGACTCTGCGGAAAAATTTTGCCTTTTTATCCATAGTATATAGTATGAGTAAGCACCTATATCTATGAATTAAACTATCCGCTTAGAGTTTTTTCTTTAAGCGTAAATCTACTCTTCCCTTGTCGTCTATGCGCAGTACTTCGACTTGAACATTGTCGCCGATATTTACCACGTCTGTAACCTTTTCTACGCGCTTGTTATCTAATTTTGAGATATGCACCATGCCGTCGCGGCCGGGTGCAATGTTGACAAACGCGCCGAAATCTAATATGCGTACTACTTTGCCCTCGTAGACCATGCCGGGTTCGGGCTCTTCTACAATGGAAAGCACGATTTTTTTAGCTTTTTCTGCCATTTCTGAATTGGGCGTGGCGATAAATACACGGCCGTCGTCCTCGATATCCATTTTTACGCCCGTTTGCTCGATAATTTCGTTAATCACCTTGCCGCCTTTTCCGATTACGTCGCCGATTTTGTCGGGGTCGATAGTAAACGAAATGATTTTAGGTGCGTAGCGCGAAAGCTCGGCGCGGTATGCGGGAAGTGCTTCTAGCATTTTGCCTAAAATATGCAGTCTGCCTACGCGTGCTTGTTCTAGTGCGGTTTTTAAAACGGCCTCGTCGATACCTTTGATTTTGATATCCATTTGGATGGCGGTAATGCCGCGCTCTGTGCCTGCTACTTTAAAGTCCATGTCGCCTAAAAAGTCTTCTAAGCCTTGAATATCGGATAAAATGGCTACTTTTTTGCCGCTTTCTTCTTTAATAAGGCCCATGGCAATCCCTGCAACGGGTGCTTTAATCGGTACGCCCGCATCCATAAGCGCAAGCGTAGAACCGCAAACGCTGGCCTGAGAGGTAGAACCGTTAGAACTGATTATTTCGCTGACGGTGCGGATTGCGTAAGGAAATTCCGCTTCGGACGGAATGACGGGCTCTAAGGCGCGCTCTGCCAATGCACCGTGCCCAATCTCGCGCCTGCCCGGCGCGCGCATAGGCTTTGCCTCGCCTGTTGAATACGGCGGAAAATTATAGTGGTGCATGTAGCGTTTATGTGTTTCTTCGTCTAGGTTGTCCAGTTTTTGCACTTCGGTAATCATGCCCAATGTACAGGTGGTTAACGCTTGCGTTTGTCCGCGTGTAAACACCGCAGAACCGTGTACGCGCGGTAAAAGACCCGTTTCGCACCAGATGTTGCGGATTTCGTCTAGTTTGCGCCCGTCGGGACGGAACGATTCGTTTAGGATTTTTCCGCGTACCTTTTCTTTGGTAATATCGTATAAAACGTCCTTAATTTCGCGTTGTTTATCGGGGTAAATTTCGGCAAAATGTTTAAGCGTTTCTTTATCTGCTTCGTCTTGCTTTTGTTGGCGTTTTTCGCGGTCGGTTTCTTTTAGGGCTTTGTCGATAAGCTTGTCGGCAAATTTGCGCACCTGCGCATCAATTTCGGCAGGAACGGTATAAAAATCAATCTCGCGCTTTTTCTTGCCCAGTTTTTTAACGATGTCGTTTATAAATTTAACTTGTTTTTTAATTTCTTTATGCCCGAATAAAATAGCTTCTAGCATAACCTTTTCGCTGACCTCGTTTGCGCCTGCCTCTACCATCATAATGGCATCGGCTGTGCCGCTTACTACCAAATGTAACGCGCTTTCGGCACGCTGTTTTGAATCGGGGTTGATGATATATTTTTCGTTTACATAGCCCACAACTACCGAACCTGTGGGGCCCATAAACGGAATGTCGGAAATGCTTAGGGCGATGGATGAACCTATCATGCCGAATACTTCGGGCGGAATAGAGGTGTCTACGCTTAGCGCGGTAGAAACAATGGCAACATCGTTATATAAGCCCTCCGGGAATAGCGGGCGCAGCGGGCGGTCTATAAGGCGCGACGTTAAAATTGCCTTATCGCCTGCTCTGCCCTCGCGTTTTTTAAAGCCGCCGGGAATTTTTCCTACGGCGTACATTTTTTCTTCAAAATCTACTCCTAACGGAAAAAAGTCTATGCCTGCGCGAGGCGTGTCCGCCATAGTCGCGTTAGTCATAACTACCGTGTCGCCGCAGCGGATTAGGCACGCGCCTGCGGAATGCTCGGCGTATTTGCCGATTTCTACGGTCATTTCGCGCCCGCCGATGTCATACTTGAAAATGTGTGCTTCTTTCATTTTTTTAATTCTCCTTTTTTCTTGGGCTCATGCCCTAGTTAAATTTGCTGGTTTATTTGTATATTTGTTGGTTTGTTTGTATAAAGAAAGGGTGCGCAAATTGCACCCTTTCTAAGCGACTTTATTTTCTTAATTCTAGCTTTGCTACAAGCGCACGGTAACGCTCGATGTCTACATCTTTTAAGTAGTTAAGCAAGCTTCTGCGGTTGCCGACCATTTGCAGCAGTCCGCGCCGTGAATGGTGGTCTTTGGAATGTGTCTTGAAGTGTCCGGTAAGATGGTTGATACGCTCTGTAAGCAACGCTACCTGAACCTCCGGACTTCCTGTATCACCCTCGTGCGTGGCGTACTTTGCGATAAGCTCGGCTTTTCTTTCCTTAGTCATGTTTTTACCTCCGTTATTTTTTATTCGCCCTAAACTAGGTAACCGCGTGGAGAGCGCGAAACCCGAAGTATCAGGGTACTAACTTAGTATAGCATAGACGCAATATGCTTGTAAACCGATTTTAAGCGGATAAGCAAATAAAATTATTTATTGTCCCCAAAAAACTCTTGCGTCGGTTCTATTCCAGTTGCTGTCCCACCCGTCAGGACGTTCGGTGTGGCCTTGCACATAGATACCATAAAGCTTTTGGCAATCAAAAAACGCACCACTTCCTATTTCGGTAACCGAAGCGGGTATGGTGATAAAAATTAAAGCCGAACAGCCCCAAAACGCACTGCTGTTGATACGGGTTACTGAATTTGGGATAACGACATTAGTTAATTCTGTGCAGCCGTAAAAAGAAAACTGACCGATACTTGTTACAAAATCGGGGATTTCGATAGAGGTTATGGCTGTACTGCCGAATGTGAAGTCTTCGATTTCTGTTAATTGGCTTCCGTTTTGAAATATAATACTTGATAAGTTCGTGCATTCCCAAAATGCGCCGACTTCTATAGAGGTTACCGATGCGGGGATTTCGATAGAGGTTAAGCCTGTGCAATCCCAAAACGCGCTTTCTCCGATAGAGGTTACCGAATCGGGTATGGTAACGGATATTAAGCCTGCGCAATTTGCAAACGCATATTCCCCGATAGCTGTTACCGAATCGGGTATGGTATACGCGCCGATTTTTCCCGCAGGATACGCAAGTAAAACGGTTTGGTTTTTATTAAACAAAATGCCGTCTTTGCTTGTGTAGTTTGAATTAAGTGCGTCTACGGTGATAGCGGTTAAGGCCGTACTGCCTATAAACGCCCAGCTTTGGATAACTGTAACGGTATCGGGTATCGTAACAGAGGTTAATTTTGTGCAAACCGCAAACGCATAATTTTGAATAGTTTCTACCGAATCGGGCACTATATACGCGCCTGTTTTTCCGGCAGGATACGCAATTAAAACGGTTTTGTTTTTATTAAAAAATACGCCGTCTTCACTTGCGTAATTTGGATTAAGTGCGTCTACTGTGATAGCGGTTAAGCCTGTGCAGGCATAAAAAGCATAAACCGCGATGTTGGTTACCGATGCGGGTATTTCGATATAGGTTAAGCCTGTGCAGCCCGTGAAAGCTTCCTGCCCGATAGTTATTACCGAATCAGGTATGGTGATAGAGGTTAAGCCTGTACAACCCTCAAACGCACTCTGCCCGATACTCGTTACCGAATTGGGTATTTCGATAGAGGTTAAGCCTGTGCAACCCCTAAACGCCCAGCCTTCGATTGTTGTAACGGTATCGGGTATGGTAATAGAGGTTAGGTCTGCAAAATCGCGAAACGCATCTCTTCCGATTCTGCTTCCTCCTGTTATGATAACTGTTTTAAGCGATGACGGTATATTGAATAAGCTTCCGAAAATCCATACAAAACGTGTATTGGATAATCCGTTTAGCGTATTTCCTACAAAGGGTATGGTAATAGAGGTTAAATCCCAACAATTACGAAACGCAGACTGCCCGATGGTTTTTACCGAATTAGGTATAACTACGCTTACTAAGTCTGTGCAGCCCGAAAACATAAGCTCCCCTATTTCCTCTACGGTATCGGGTATAGAAAGGGCGAGAATGTTCGGATTGCTTGCAAAGGTTGTGCCCATGAGGGCTTTTACGGGTAAGCTGTTGTACATTGCGGGGATAATTAAGGTGCCGTAGTTAAAAAACTGCTGAATGCCCCTGCCTACGGAATAACCGCTTTTATCGGGCAGCAGTGTAAAGCTTAAATTATCCGAATACCATTTTGCATACAGTGTTATAAGCCCTTGCGGTGCTTGTGCAATATGGGTTACGGGTGCGCCCTTAAAATCGGGCGTAGTAAACCAACCGTCAAAGATATAGTAGTTTTTTTGCGGGTCGGCAAGTGTAAGGCCGCCTATAACGCGGGTATAGCTAATTAGGTTGCGCGCTTCATTGCTGCCGCCGTTTAGGTTGTATTGGACGACGTTAGGGTCGCTGCTCCAAATCGCGGCAAAGGTTTTGTTGCCCGTACTTCCTTTTTCGATAATTCCGTTGTCTAAGCTCCAACCCGCAAAGATGCTGCCGTCGTAAGAAGGGTCGGCAAGTGTAACGGTATCGGTTTCTACGGTATAGGTAACGGGATTGTCTGCGTTATTTACGCCGCCGCCTAAATGGTAGCTAACGGTGTAAAAAACGATGTTCCAGTTGGCGTACAGCGTTAGATTTTTTGAAACTGTATCGGTAAAATTCCAAAGATTTTCTTGCGAAAAAATAGCGGGGCTTGTATACCACCCGTCAAACGTGTAGCCTGCCCGCTCTGGGTTGTCGGGGCGCTTTATGGATTGCCCCTTAGTTATAGTTTGCGGGGCTATTGCGCTTCCCCCGCTTGTGTTAAATTCGATAAGAATATCCTCTTTGCTGTTAAAGCATGCCGAAAACGCCAACACTAGTAAGCTTACCAGTAATAATGCCGCCGCAATTTTACTAAACTTTTTCATCATTAGGCACTCCTTAGTATATGCTTTTTATACTGTAAGCGTATCATAGGTTGTTTGCTTCGTCAAGTGTTTTGTTAAAATTATTCTTGTGTACTGTTTGAAAGGAATTTTTCTTTTTTGTGCATTTGTTCGTCAAAGCGTTCTAGATACATTTTAACGTCTTTTATGTTGGCAAGCCTTTCTATGCGGTTTTGCGACGGAAAGATTAGCTTAGAAATCGCGCCTGCGCCGCAAGCCGCAACCGAAAGCATTTCTTCCATGACGGTGATGTTGTTGACGCATTGCGTATCGGGCAGGCAGTATCCGATATTTTCTAGGTTTTCCAACGATAGCTTTTGGCGGTAGAGGTAATACGGCAGATAGCCGCTTTGCATTAGGCTTTGCTGTGCCGAATGCGTCATCTGCGCAACGCCGCTTGCAAACTCTGTAACGCGGTTTTCTTTTAAGGCTGAACCGCGTTTGCGGCTAAGGGTATGAACGGTTATGTTGTGCGGCTTTAAGCGGATTATTTGCGTAAGCGTATGTAAAAACTGTTCGGGCGTTTCGTTGTAAAGCCCTGCAATGATATCGGTATTTATATTAAAGCCTGCATCGCGGGCGGCGCGGTAGGCGTTAAAAAAATCCTCTGCGGTGTGGTTTCTGCCGATTGCGTGCAGAGTTTGGGGGTTAAGCGATTGCGGGTTTACGCTAATCCGCGTTACGCCTGCGTTTTTCATTAGGGCGATTTTTTGCGCGGTTATGGTTTCGGGACGCCCTGCCTCACAGGTGAATTCGGTGCCTGGTGTAAAAGTGCCGCTATGGGTAACGGCGTTTAAAACGCGGGCAAATTGCGTATCCGAAAGTACGGTGGGCGTTCCGCCGCCGATGTACACGGAGTATATTTTTTTATGGTGCGCGCGGATAAGCTGTACGGTTTTTTGGATTTCTACGCAAAGCTTTTCTACATAAGGCTCTACAAGTTTTTGCTGACGGTCTACGGAAACGGAAACAAACGAACAGTAAGAGCAGCGCGACGGGCAAAACGGCACATGCACGTATAAGTTGATGTAGTGCGGGTTTTGCGTATAAAAGCCGCTTTGGTTTTGTATGATTAGGGCGGTTAAATCTGCTTTGGGGCGCGACACAAAAAAGTTATTTTGCAAGAGTTGTGAAATGCCAGCAAGCGGTACGCCGCTTTTAATAAGCTCGTACGCTAGCTTTGTGGGGCGTATGCCCGTAAGGCTGCCCCACGCTAAATCGCGCTTAAAAAAGCTTTTAAGGGCTTTATACAGCGCGATTTTGGCAAAGCGGATAAACATACGGTTTTCTAGCTTGCTGCCGCCGCTGTTTTTATCGGGCTTGTCATAGACAAACTCTGTACCGTTTATTTGAATACGTATTTTATCGGGGCTTTTGTCTGCGCAGTAAAAAGCAACCGTATGTACGGCGGGGTCGTACTCGTCGGTAAACAGACGGATAACTTCGCTTAATTCTGCCGAAAGATGTGCAGCATCGGTTTCTAAACGGAACAATCAATCCACCTCCGTTACTTGTACGGATTATGCGCTTTTTCGAAGCTTAGGGTGGTTTCTTGCCCGTGTCCGGGCAGAACGCGGTAATCGACAGAAAGTGCGAAAAGCTTTTTAAGCGTTTCTTTCATAACGGAAAAATCGCCTGTCGGCAAATCGCAGCGTCCTATTTGCAGCCGAAACAGCGTGTCGCCTGAGAATAGGATGTTGTCGGCGATATAGCACACGCTGCCTGCGGTGTGCCCCGGCGTATGAAGGATTTGAACGGTGCGCGCGTCTAAAATTAGCTTGCCTTCTTTTTTAATTAGCACATCGGGCGTAAAGCGGTTGTTTAAAAGCAAGGCGTCGGTTTGGTGGATATACACCTTTGCGCCGTTTTTTTGCAGCTCGCTGACTGCGCCGATATGGTCCCAGTGCGCGTGCGTTAAAAGCACCGCGCCGATTGTTTTGCCTTGCTTTTGCGCTGCATCTAAAAGCTTTTCTGCTTCGCCGCCGGGGTCGACTACGGCTAGATAACTGCCGCAATCAAATAAATAGGTGTTGGTTTCGATAGGGCCTGTGTGCAGATGCGTAACTTCCATAATTTTTTACATCCTGAATACTTTTTTAACATCGTCTAACGACGCGATTTTGCTGATTAAATTGTCGGCTTGCCCGATATCGTGTATGCGCACGCCCGCGCTGATGATAGCCGTTTGGTTTTTGTCTATGCGGCAGTTTAAGCTGCTAATCGAAAGCTTTAATGCGGAAATGGCGGTGGTTACGTCCGCAAGTAAGCCGCTGCGGTCGCCTGCTTCGATTTGCAAATTTACCGTAAACGGCGCGCCGAACGCGCTTTGCGCCCACTCCGCCTCTATTAAGCGGAATTTTTCTACATTTTTTACGTTGGGGCAGTTTTTTCGGTGCACTGCCACGCCGCGTCCGCGTGAAATAAAGCCTGTGATGTCGTCGCCCGGAACCGGGTTGCAGCACAGCGCGAAACGAACTAATAAATCGTCGTAGCCGCTTATGATGATGCCCTGCTGCATATAGGATTGTTTGCCGCCCGCCGTCAACGTGCCTGCGGATTTACTTTCGACCTCTTTTTTATAAAAATCTATCAGCTTTAAAAGAATTTGATTAACGGTAAAGCCGCCGTAGCCTACGGACGCATACAAGTCATCCACCGACGAAATCGTGTAACGCTGCATAATGATATTTAACCATTTAGGCGCCATAAGCTGTGAAAGCTTGTAGCCGCGATGCTTTGCTTCTTCTTCTAGCATCAGCTTTCCTAAGCGGATATTTTCGTCTTTCATTTCTTTTTTAAAGAACGCTTTTATTTTGGTAACGGCTTCGGTAGTTTTTGCAAAGCGCAGCCAGTCGCGCGACGGGCCCTTACGGTTTGCCGAAGTAAAAATTTCTACCAAATCGCCTGTTTGCAGCTTGGATTCAAGCGGGACTACCCTACCGTTTACCTTTGCGCCCGCGCATTTGTTGCCTACCTCAGAGTGGATTCTGTACGCAAAATCGATAGGCGTTGCGCCCTCCGGCAATATAATTACCTTGCCTTTGGGCGTAAATGTAAATACCTCGCCCGACGAAAAATTAAACTTAACCGACTCGTAAAACTCTTGCGGGGTTGCGGCGTTTTCGCTTTGTTGATCCATAAAGCCGCGCAGCCACATCAATTCTTTATCTAGGCTGTCAGACTTTTCGCGCTTGTCTTTATACTTCCAGTGCGCCGCAATGCCGTATTCTGCCACCTTGTGCATTTCGAAGGTGCGTATTTGGATTTCGCACGGAAAGCCGTGATTGGTCATGACGGCGGTATGCAAGCTGCGGTAATTGTTGGGGCGCGGCGTGCTGATAAAATCTTTAAATCTTCCGGGTATCGGCTTCCATTCGGTGTGCACTGCGCCCATCATGGCGTAGCATTCCTCCGAAGTGTTTACCAAAACGCGTACGGCGGTAAGGTCATAAATTTGTTCGAAAGCGCGTTTTTGCGCCGTCATTTTTTTATAGATGCTGTAAAAGTGTTTCGGACGCCCGTTTACCTCGCCTTTTATTCCGTAGTTTTCTAAAAGCTCTTCTAAGCGCGTACAAATTATATCTAACAAGGATTTGCGCTCTTCGCGTTTTAGCGCGACGGTGCGGGCAAGCTCTTCGTACTCTTGCGGATACAGCGTTTTAAAGCTTAAATCCTCTAATTCGCCCCGCAGATAGCTTAGCCCTAACCTAGATGCAAGCGGCGCGTAAATATCCAGGGTTTCTTGCGCCTTTGCCTTTTGGGAGGCGGGGCGTTTGGCGTCTAGCGTGCGCATGTTGTGCAATCTGTCTGCAAGCTTGATAATCAGAACGCGGATATCCTTTGCCATAGCAAAAAACATTTTTAAAAAGTTTTTGGCTTGCTCATCCTCTTTTGAAGAAAACGTAAGATTTTTAAATTTGGTAACGCCTGCTACTAAGTCGGCGATTTCCGCGCCGAAATTATTGCGGACGTCCTCCTCCGTAGCGGTGGTGTCCTCTACTGAATCGTGCAGCAGTGCGGCCGCGACAGCGGTGTATCCTAAGCCTAATTCCATTACAATGTCGGCCACCGCAACGGGATGCGAAATAAACGGGTCGCCGTCTTCGCGTGTTTGCCCTTTGTGCATACGCTCGGCAAAGCTTAGTGCGTCGTCTAGCAGCTGCGCTTGCTCTTTGGTGAAATTTTTGCGGCAACGTGCGCGGAATTCTTTACTCATACCGCACCTCCGCGCCCCGCGCTTATGTACTTATATATGGCTGATTCTGTTAAATCCGCGTTTACGCCTTGCACGATTTTAACGCCGAATGCTCTTTCTTCTTTGATAAAGTCGATTAGCTTTAATTCGTTAAATACTAGTAAGGCGGCGATAAAACCGCTTGCGCAAATAGGTTTTTCGGCGCGGGCTTTGATTGCTTTATAAAAACTGAATACGTTTGTGCCGATAACATCGCGGTGTTGGCGTAAAAGCTCGTAATAGTAGCCGAATGTTTCACGGGAGGGCTGAATATCTTGTAAAAAATCCGCTGAGTTATCGGTATGCGGTATATAAATCTTTGCCTTAGTGCGGCGGTTTAGATACGGAATAAGTCCGTCTCCGACGGGAGAATCTAAGAAAATAATTTTTGTGTAATTGGATAAATCGGGCAGACTGTCAAACACGGGGCTTACGATAATGCGGTTAAAATTGTTGGCAGCGGCGGCATACATAAATTCGTGCAATAAAAACCGCAAGGTGTGCGTACCGATAAACTTTGCGTAAGACGCTTCGCTGCCCGCTATAAGCAGAGTGCCGTAAATATTATCGCTTAACAGCTTGTCTAGCTGTTTGGGCAGATATTTTTCGGAGGCGGACTCGGCGGATTTTTTAAGAGAAATGTTTTTAAAGAAATTTGCGCGCGCGATGTCGTCATCGATATACAGCGCAGAGGGCGCAATGCCCTTTAATATGGTTTTGGGGCTTTCTTTTTTGCCGAAGGTATTTACCGAAATTTCTACCGCCGCCTGCTTTTCGTCCGCGCCTAATAAGAATTGGTTTTGGTGGTAGTGGTTAAACGCCATAATCGACAGCCCTTTTTGCGTAGTAATGTGGGTATGCCGATAATTGCTTTTGCACGGCGCAATAGACGCGCCGCTTAAGTTTAATCTAAAAACGGGGCGCGGATTAGAATGCCCAAACGGCTCTAACAGCGACAGCGATTTTGCGAATTCTAAGTTGATTTCTTCTTCTGAAACGTCGATATCGTAATCGACACTCGGCAAAAATTCTGCATCGGGTGTATCCTTTAACAATTCGGACAGCTTAGTGCGGAATGCGTTGATTTGTTCTTTTTCGATAGCAAAGCCTGCCGCTTGACTGTGTCCGCCGTATTCCACTAACAAATCCGCGCATTTTTGCAGCAATTCGTATACGTTGATATTGCCGAAGCCGCGGCAGGTTCCTTTATACACGGAAGAATCTTGCGCGTTTGCGCCCGCGCCGACTACGATAAACGCAGGCCGCTTATAATCTCCCGCGATGCGCGCCGCTAAAATGCCTGTAATTCCTTTTTCCCATGCCGGATGCGACAATACGATTGCGCGGTTATTAACTAAATCCTCGCTTTGAAGGTCTACAACCGCCTCGTTATACATTTCTTCACACAGTGCCTTGCGCTTTACATTATCCTCGTTGATTTGCTGAATAACTTCTTGTATTTTAGCGGGGTCGGCGGAGGTAACTAATTCGAACGCGCGGTACGCATCGCCCATTCTGCCTGCGGCGTTTATGCGGGGCGCGATTTTATAGGCGACGTCTTGGCTTGAAATTTCTTCGTCTAGCTCTTGCTCTTTATACAGCGCGGCAAGCCCTTTGCAGGTAAGGTTGGCTTTATTAAGCCCTAATTTTACGATTACCCTGTTTTCGTCTAACAGCGGAACTAAATCGGCAACGGTTGCAACGGCGGCAAGGTCTATGTAGCGCATAGCGGCGTCTAGTCCGCCGTGCGCCGCTACTAGTTTAAAGGCGACGCCCGCGCCGCATAAATAATTTATGGGATAGCCGCAAGAAGGCATTTTAGGGTTTACTATGATACATTCGGGTACTTCGCTAGAAATTTCGTGGTGGTCGGTTACGATAATATCTACGCCTAAATCTAAAACATGCGCAACCTCTGCCTTTCCGGATATGCCGCAGTCGCAGGTGATAATTAAATCCGGCTCTGCCTCCTCGATAATGCGCTCTAAGCTTTCGATGTTTAAGCCGTAGCCCTCGCTTAGTCTGGACGGGATATGCGGATAAACCTCTAAGCCCTTAGAAACTAAGTATAGGGTTAGTATTGCCGTAGCGCAAACACCGTCTGCATCGTAATCGCCGTATATTACAACTTTTTCTTTATTTTCTACCGCTTGGCTGATACGCGCTACTGCCTCGCGCATTCCCTGCATTAAAAAGGGGTCGTGAAAATCCTTTGTCGCGGGATTTAAAAAGCTTTGAATACTTTGCACAGAGGTAAGCCCGCGCGAAAATAATAACTCGGTCGTTTTTGCGGGTAAGCCTAACGCCTTGCTTACTGCTACCATCTCTGCACGCTGTGCATCGATTTTTGCGTTGCGCTGTATAAAGCTGAAATTCATAGCTTTTAGCGTTTCCTCCTACTTTGTGCGGCGTAAATAATTTATATTGAGTTAAGGCTGTCTTAAATTTGAGTGCAAGTTGTGCAACAGTTTATTTTTTTGCGCGTGCCGCGTACCTTGATGTACGCAAACGTGCAAAAAAATAAAGCGTAGCGCAAATCGCGCCAAATTTAAGACAGCCTCATCGTTTTTTATGTGATTGGTGTTTGCAGTACAACAGGTTCTGCGGAGTCGTCTGAAAGGAGTGCATTTTTAGCGTTTAGCTTTTTAAATCTGCGCCGCTTAATGGTACTCCAAATAGAAGGCAGAATGGTAAGTGAGGAGAATGTTCCTGCGATTAAGCCGAATATGATAGGCAATGCGAATACTTGTATGGAGGGTACGCCGATTAACGCAATTACGGCTATGGGCAGTAAGGTGGTTAAGGACGCGGCTAACGAACGCACTAATACGGCGCGGACGGATTGGTTGGCTATTTTGTTGGGGTCGTACGGCTTGCCGCCTAAGGGTTTTAGGCGGTCCCGCACACGGTCGAACATAATAATGGTATTGTTTATGGAATAGCCTAGCAAGGTGATTAGCGCGGCTATAAACGTTGCGCCGATTTCCACGTGGAAAATTACCATAAGCGCAAACATAACAAGCAAATCGTGCAAGAGGGATAAAATGGTGGATACGCCCATTGCAACCTCAAAACGGAATGCGATATACACTAGCATTAAGGTTAACGCAAGCGCAAGTGCTAAAAACGAATTGATTAGTAATTCCGAACTGATTACCGCTTCGGTTGAGTCGCCCTCGGTTGCTTGTCCTCCGTGTGTATCGGGAATGGTAAAACGCGCTATGATTTTTTCTGTCATTTCCGCCGTTGCACCCGTTACGCTTACCGTAAGGGTTTTGCCGTCCTCTGAAACGGCTATGTCGGTTATAGCAATTTCGTCGTCTGTTAAGGCGGCGGCAATAAGCTCTTGCTGAATATCCGTTTTTTCACCTTGCACATTTTCGAAGAAACGCTTTATGGTATCGGTGTATACGGCAGTAAAGGAACTTTCTTGCTGATTAAAGGTAACGGCGGGCAAAAATACAAACAGCTTTTCTTCTAACTCCTCGCGGAACCGTTCGTTTACCTCGCTCATGAGTTGGTCGTTGTTGCGGCTTTCTCTTAATGCGCGGTAACGGATATAGATAGACGCGTCCGCGCCCTCGCCTTGATGGATAATATCCCTTGCGCGAATCTCTAAGCCGTATGTGTTGCCTTCCTCGTCGGCAAGGTTTTCGGCAATTTCTATAATTTGCCGTTCGTATTGCGGAAAGGTATCTTCGGTTAGCTTGGTAGATAGGTTGACGGTTATGGTGTAACCGCCCGCAAAATCCATAGACAGGTTAAATGCAGAACCGAAAACCGCGTACCAAATACCGCCGAAAATAAAAGCCAGTGCAACGATTGCGGCAGGGATAATGTACCAAATCTTGCGTTTTTCGACTACTTTGGGTTCTTTTTTAAATAGTGCGGAAAGAAGTTTCATTATACTACCCCTCCGTCTGCTGTGCGTTGTATTTTTTTGCTGTCTTTAATCATTTTTTTCTTTTCTTCCGCTTTCGCCTCTACTTCTAAGATGGCAACGTCTGTTTGGTCGGGCTGTAAGTTTTCGAACCCTTTGCCGCGTTTTAAGCCGAACATTTTAGCGTTGGTGGAGTTAAGCGGCAATACCCATTTTACAAATCTTCCGATAAGAACTAAATTTACAAACATCGCCAGTACGACGCCGACAAGCAAGGTAAGCGCGAAGCTTTGAATGGCGCCCATGCCGAAGCTTGAACCGAAAATCAATAAGACTACCGCCGCGATAACGGTGGTGGTGTCTGCGTCGAAAATCGCGCCGAATGATTTTTTAATGCCCGCGTATGCGGATGCCTTTATCGACTTTCCGTTTCTGTACTCGTCTTTTATGCGCTCGAACATAATAATATTACCGTCTACCATCATGCCTAAGCTGAGTAGAATACCCGCTATGCCCGGCAGGGTTAGTTGTACCCACGGCAGTGCGGCTAAGAAGAACAGCATAAGCACCGCGTATAAAAGCAAGGTAAGTGCCGAAAGCACACCGAAACTCCTATAAAAGACGCACATAAACACCATAAGCAGAATCAGCGCGATAATGCCCGCGATTAGCCCCAGTGTTAGCGCACGCGCGCCTAACGTGGGCGGCATAACGGCGGTATCTATACGGTTTAGTTTTACGGAGAATTGGCCTGCCGTGATTTGGTCGGCTAGCTCTTGCGCCGCAGCTTGATCGCGCATGCCCGTGATAATTGCGCGGCCGTTTGATATAGTAGTGTTGATAGAGGGTGCGGATATTGTGCTGGTTTGTCCGCCTACGGTAGCCCGTATTTCGATGCTTTGACCGTGTTTATCGGGTGCGGTTGCATCGGCAAAGCGGCGTGTGCCCTCGCTGTTAAGCGAAAGATGTACTACATAGCCGCCGCTTTCGCTGTCGAAGCCCGCTTGCGCGCGGGTTACATGCGTACCCGTAATAACGATGTCGCCGTTTTCGGCAACAAATTCAAGCGTTGCAGGCTCACCTATCAGACGCAAAATTTCGGAGGGGTCGTCTATATCGGGAATTTCTACACGCAGACGGTTGTTGCCTTGACGCACAACGGTTGCTTCGGAATAGCCTTTGCTCATTAACATGTTTTGCAGCATTAATCTAGTGCCGTTCATTTGCTCGGAGGTTACGGTTTGTGTTCTTCCTCCGTCATTGGGTTCGGCCTCATAAACCGCGTATACGCCGCCGCGTAAATCTAAGCCTAATTTGATAGTTCCCGCAAAACCCTTAAATGTATTCATGCCTAACGGTATGCGGACAAACGAAAGAATCAGCCCGATTAACAAAATCGCGCCTAATATAGAGAATTTTACGATGGAGGATTTTTTCTTCATTAGAACTCCTTTACAGCAATACTTGTCTATTATATAACAATTTGCATTCTTACGTCAAACAAAAAACAACGGTATTCAACATATTAAATAGTGTATTTTTAAAAAATTTGGTTTAAAGCTAATCGTTTTCGATTGCGTATACCGCCAGCGCGCACTCAATCCGCTTTTTCATAAGCGTACAAGAGAGTGTATCGGGTTGGGTCAGATTTCCGTAAAGCTTAACCGAACTTGCCGCGCAGCCGCCGCTGCAATAGTATTTTGCCCAGCACTGCGTACACTCTTTTTTTGCGCGGACGTGGTTATTGCGGCTAAACAATAGGGGCACTTGCTTGTCGTATCGATTTTTTGTAACGTCGCCGATTTGGTAGGCTGGTTCGCCGATAAAGCGATGGCACGGGTATACTGCCCCGTCGGGCGTAACGGCAATGTACGCACACCCCGCGCCGCAGCTGCGTATTCTTTTATGCTCGCACGGGCCGTTATAAATATCTAGATTGAAGTGGAAAAAGTTTACATAGTCGCCCGATGCTCTGCGCTGTACGTACTGCTTAGCTAAGCTTTCGTATTCGGCGCAAAGCTGTTGCAACATATCTTCTTTAACGGCAAGCGGATGATTGGGAGGTAATACGACAGGCTCGACGGATACGTTTTTAAATCCGTAATCGAACAGTGCTAGTACATCTTGGGCAAAGTCGGGGTTTTTTGCGGTGAATGTGCCGCGAATAAAGTATTGCTGAACGCCGCGTTTTTCACAGAAATTTTTTGCGTTTGCAAGGGCAGTTTTAAACGTATTTGCGCCGCGTACTGAATTATGAACCTCCTCGCGCCCGTCTATACTTAATACCACATTATCTGCCTCGCGGTTAAGGTATTCGGCCGCTGCTTCGTCTAGCAGCATGGCGTTGGTGGTAACGGTAAAGAGAAATTTTTTGCCGTGCTTTTTTTCTTTGCTGCGCGCGTATGCGACGGTTTGCTTAACGACGTCGAAATTAAGCAGGGGCTCGCCGCCGAAAAAATCAACTTCTAGATTGACTAAGTTTCCTGATTTTGCAAGCAAGTAATCGATGGCGGCTTGGGCGGTTTGGATACCCATATCCTGTGCATTTTCTAGGTAACCGTCTGCAAAGCAGTACGAGCATTTTAAGTTGCAGCGGTGGCTTACATTTAAACAAACCGATTTAATGCGCCCGTCGAATTCGGGCGGCTCACTTAAAGGCGCGCGCGAAAATAAAACACTTTCGCGAATCAGCGCGTCTACTTCGCGCTGCGCCTCTTGAATGTCGGCTTGGGTGTAGTGCGCGGTACGAGAAAATTCCCCCGCCGCTTTTGGCGCGAGAGAATTTTTACGCTCGATAATTTTTTGGCCTAGCTCGCTTACTTCAAACAGCGAACCGCTTTCGGTATCGACTGCAAAGCGGCGGCCTAGACAGCTGAATGTGTGTACCATAGCTTTTTTCTCTTAGTGAAAAATTTAGTTGGGTTTTTTGTTAAGCTTGCTTAGCTTTTCGCAGGACAGATTGCCTACTGTGCAGCTTGTTTTGCAAGCGGATTGACACGCGCTGCGGCACTCTCCGCAACCTGTTTCGGGGCCGCGTTTAATGGTGTTTTGCGCAATAATTTTAATGTGTTTCATTTTGTATCTCCTAATGCCCGAAGTATATCGGGTATTTGTCCGCTATCATTATATTCCAAAAAACGGAATAAATCAAGTAAAATAGGGCTGTTTATTTATTTTTCTTAGAACGGACTAAGTTTGAGATAATGCCGCTTATCAGCCCCGAAACCGCGCCGAGTGCGATATCGTTAAGCACGTTAAGCCCGAAAGTGAATTGCGCGCCGTTTAGCAGTGAAAAAATAACGAACGCCAGCAGTACGTACACAATACCTACGATAAGCCCGCGCAGCCAGCCGTTACGCGGCAGTCTTAAACAAATTAAGCACGCGACTAAAATACTAACGCCTTTAATTACTTGATTGATAATCGGGATTGCGTTGGTAGAAATGTTTAGCAGCCTAATCAGCAACGCAAGCAGCAATATCGCGGCAAGCGAAATAATAACCGCTACAACAACCGCCCTTATGGCTTCGGATATGTAGTGCTTGGCGGTAGGGTTTGCAACAATCTCTTTTTTTCTCCTCATAAAAAACCTTGTCCTCCACACGGTGATACCTATATGTATGCAAAAAGCTTGCGCGATAGAACGGGATTTTACTGACAACTTACAACTGTATTGAAAATCACGAAGTACGAATTTCGGCTAAAATAATTAAATAAAATAAATAGCAATAAATTGTACTTCGTGATTTTAGGGTACAGTTGTCAATTGTCGGTTTAGTTGTCAGTTGTTAAGTTATGTCTGTGCGCATTTTTGGGTGTGGGCGCGTCTTGTTGCTTGACAAAGCACCCTATGCTTGATATAATAATTATATGGACTTTTCAAGGATTGACCAATTAAAATTTGATGTGGATAAGGCGCGGCCGTTTGAGGGTGATTTACTTAAAGAATTGCACGCATATTTTCGCGTAGGTTTAACGTATTCGTCTAATGCGTTAGAGGGCAACTCCTTAACAATAAACGAAACAAAGATACTCTTAGAAGACGGCTTGACTGTTGGCGGCAAACCTTTGCGCGATACGTTTGAGGCGTTAGGACACGCAAAGGCGTATGACTTTATGTTTTCGCTTTTGCGCCAACACAAAATAACCCAAAAAGATATACTAGCCATGCACAAGCTGTTTTATTCTGACATTGATGCGGAGCAAGCAGGAGTATACCGCAATCGCGCCGTATTTATCACCGGCTCGGAATATCCTGTTACGGCAATAAAAGACATTCAAAAGGAAATGAACGCGTTTATACAATGGATTGACGCAGAACGCGAAAATTATCATGCGGTTGAATTTGCCGCCCTACTGCATAAAAAGTTTGTGTTTATTCACCCGTTTATTGACGGCAACGGGAGGCTTTCTAGGTTGCTTATGAATACTGTCTTAATTCAGCGCGGCTATATGCTTGCGATTATTCCGCCTATCTTGCGCAGTGAATATATAAAGCTGCTAGAAAAGGCGCGTACAGACGATAGACCGTTTATACAATTTATAGCCGATAGAGTTTACGAAACAACAAAAGACGTTAAAAGGCTGTTGCATATCGATTAGCTAGTTTTTTCTGTTTTCATTTTTTTTCTGTTTTCATTTTTTTTCTTTCCATCCCGTCCGCTGACGCCTGCAATGGGTCGTGAATTTTTTTGCGGTTGCTTTCCACCCCGTCTGATTGGGGGTATAGGCTTTTCTTTCCACCCCGCCCTTCGGGCACCCCTCAAGAGGGGAATTTTTTTGCGGTATTTATTTTAAATTCTTAGCCGACATTCTCCATTTTCCAGTTTCCATTTTCCATTCATAAACGCTGATTAAGAGTCAGCGCGATTTTGAAGGGAATTTTAAAAAAGGGTGCTGTCCCCAAACGGGACAGCACCGCAGTAGTTTTATTTAGTTTTGGCTGCGCCGCCTGTTTTAGCCGCAGATTTAGTTTTAGCGGCGGTGGACTTTGCATCGGTGTTTTCGGGAACTGTTTCGCTTTCGGCGGCGGGCGTTTCTTCGGGCGCGGCCTCAGCTTGTACAGGTTCGGGGTCGGCAACAGGCTCAGCCAAAGGCTCGTCCTCTCCGAATACGTTTACTTTTTCGGATTCTTCCGCAGTTTCTTCGGCAGAAACGGGCATGTCCGAATTAGCTTCGGGGTTTTTCGGGCGTCCGAAAAAGTTGGTTTCGGGCATAGGCTTAGATTTATTTTCGTATACGCCTTTAAGGTCTATCCAAAGGGTGGTTTTACTGCCCTCTGCGCCTGTTTCGATTAGGATTTCTTTATCCATCGGTGAACGCTCTTTAATTTCTAAAATGGTGCCTAGTATGCCGCCGATGGTCATAATTTTATCGCCGACTTCTAAATTAACGTAAAGGTCGTTTACTTGACCCTTTTTGCGTTTAGAAAAAATCGGAAACACAAACATGACAACCACAAACAGTACTAGCATAACAATTAAAATGTAGCTGCTGGGTTCGGAGAAGAATCCCCCCTCGTTTGCAAAAAAGTTTGCCGCCAAAAAATTAAACATTAATTAAATCTCCCAAAAATTTACTCGCGTAATTGCTTACTTTAGGAGTTTAACATAATTTGAAAATTTAATCAACTGATTTAACGTACAAAAGAAAAATTAAGCGATTAAATTTAACGCGCTTTTGCGGATTTTCCGTCGAAAATACTGACAATGCGCTTATAAAGCTTTTCGTCGGAAAACTCGCCCTCTAACGTAAGCTCTAACGGCGCGATGTTGATTAGGTAAATCAGCAGCTGTTCGGGCGAACCGATTCTGAATTCAAAGCTGCTGTTTTTGTAGCTGCCCGTTACGTTATAGCTGTCGCGCTTTACCGCAACCGAAAGCTTTTGAATTTTAGGCGTTACTGCGCTCATTAAAAATTTTAGCAGTTCGTTAAGCGTTTCTTCGTTGTTTAGGTATAAGGAATTGTTGCACGCAAGCGCGGCAATCTCGTCCCAACGGCTGCGCAGCTCGCCTAAACGGAAATAGAAAAAGCCGTCCAGCGCCAAATAGTCGTTTAGCGTAAGGTTTTTTTCGATGATTTCGTATTCGGCTTCGCGGTCGAACGCCACCAAAGTATGGATAAGTATTTTATACGAATCCTCGGAGATAAACGGCATTTTTAACGCGCTTTCTAAATAGTCGAATTTTGCGACGGTTAAATACATTTCGCTAAGCGTTTTTTTAATAATTTCTTCTGCGTTGCGGCGGTGGATGCTTTCGCATGCAACCGAAATTTCAATGCGCGCGGGGTTCACCTTTGATGCTACCACGCCGTCTAACGCTTTCATTTTAATGGTGAAAACCTTTTCGATTGAAGAAAACCATCGGGCGTTTCTTTTGTCAACGCTCATGTTAAATTGATACATAGCTACCTCATTTTAGTATTCTATGTTAAAAACGCTTTTTTTAAGCGTACTAGTTTTGTTGAATATTGTCGGTGCTGAAATGGAGGCATAAATATTTATTTTTAAAATATTACACAAAAAACCTATTTTAAACCCTTGATTTTTTAAATAAGATTTGATATAATTAGAAATGTTGTTCACGCTTAGCGTGTGTAACGAATAATATCATAGGGAGTTTAGCTCAGCGGGAGAGCATCCGCTTCACATGCGGGAGGCCGCAGGTTCAAGCCCTGCAACTCCCACCACTAAGGCGCCATGGCCAAGCGGTAAGGCAGAGCCCTGCAAAGGCTTTACCCCCGGTTCAAATCCGGGTGGCGCCTCCAAAATTTGTTTCAAAATTGAGGGTAGGTTGCGCAACAGTTGGCTTTTTAACGACTGCCGCGTACCAAAATGTACGCAAAGGAGTTACAAAGCCAAGCGTAGCGCAAACCGCCCCAATTTGGGAATAAATTTGCCCGAGTGGCGGAATGGCAGACGCACGGGACTTAAAATCCCGGGAGCGAAAGTTCGTGCCGGTTCGAGTCCGGCTTCGGGCACCATGAATAACCCCGTAAAAATGAAAATTTTTACGGGGTTATTCAATTAAATTTTTCCCTATCGGGAAAAGTGAAATTACTTTGTAGTGAAATTCGCCTTTGGCGAATGAGGGGAAAATTTAATTTCACTATAAAGCAACGCGACATAATTTCATTCTTACGAAGTGAGAATTTCATTGCCGTAGGAAATTTCACTTTACTTTTAGACTAATTTTTGCTAAGATTTACTTATGGAAAAAAGCCCTCTAATAAATTTTTCCCTATCGGGAAAAGTGAAATCGCTTTGCGGTGAAATTGCCTGCGGCAGTGAAATTGCCTGCGGCAGTGAAATTCGCCTTTGGCGAATGAGGGAAAAATTTTCACTTTACTTTTAGACTAAACTTTGCTAAGATTTACTTATGGAAAAAAGCCCTTTAATTGAAAAGTCCAAAAAATTTGCTATCGAAGTTATTATGCTTTGCGAAAGCATCAAAGGCAAAGCGTCTATTACAAATCAACTAATTCGTAGCGGTACTTCTATCGGTGCAAATATCCGTGAGGCAAACTATGCTCATAGTAAAGCGGATTTTATCGCGAAATTTCAAATCGCGCTTAAAGAATGCTACGAAACCGAATATTGGCTTGAATTACTTTTTGAAACAAACAGCATTTCTGACGACATTTTTAAGGAATTTCAACAACACGCAGGAACAATCCGCAGAATGTTAATTTCAAGCATCAATACTGCAAAAGGAAAGAAATGACGGCAGTTGATAAAAAAGAAAAAACGAAAATAAAACGTAATATAGGGTACACTATTTTTTATGCCGTTACTTTTGCTATTATTTTTGTTATAGGCTTTTTTAGCAAATCTTTTTTTGCATATGATTTTTTTAATCATTTAGTTTTTGATATTTTATATTTGCTTTTAACTGTTGCATTACTTATAGTTAGGTCGATACAAACATTTTTGCGCCAAACAGCATTATACGGAAAAATTTTCACACTTGCTTATTTTAATATGTTTGCGTTGGTGTTTGCTGTTAGACCATTTGTTACGAACAGGATATGGGCTATTCTCTTATTTGCAAGTTTTATCGCAGCAACCGTATTACTGCTTATTTTGGCGTTTAAGTACATAAAAGCACCAAACAATTATAAGATTACAAGATTTGAACCGCTAGTGGCTATGATACCGCTTTTATTGCTTTTTATGTTGGCAATGATACAAAGTTATGTTGGTGCAAGCGGAATGTGGATACCTATTGTTGTTATGGGCATTGTTTTAGCGGCGGCAGCACTCTTTGTGTTTTTAAAATTCTTTAAAAACATTGACTACTTTAATCGCGAACACAAAAGCGAGTTTATTGTTGCAATAATTTTACTAATTGCAGCTTGTTTTTTATTTTCAGCCGTAACCGTAACAACGGTTAATTATGCGTTTGACCATAGCCCTACGGCAGTTAGCTTTGAAATAATTGACAAGCGTGCGCAGACAGGGGCACGGCAAGTTACTTCTTTTTATTTCAAAATAGAAATTGACGGACAAGAAAAAGAAATTGATGTCCCCGTTGCTGTTTACCGCTCAAAAGAAATTGGCGACAGCGTTGAAATAAAGCTGTATAAAGGGGCTTTGGGATATGGTTATTACATGTATGAATATATGGGCAGCGGGTAAGATACATTGGTGAAATGTTTAGCCGTACATTGGACGAAGCCTAGTTTGCGGGTGGTGTGGTGAAGGTTTTGTTTATGTTGGTTTGCTCTGGCGTTTGTATGTTTTAAAAAGCGTTAAGCAAATTGCCAGAGCGCAAAGGCTGAAAAATGCACAACCTATCCCGCTGACTAACCTTGCGTGTTCGTATTCAACAAAAAATAAAATCGCCCGTTGTGTAAGCCCAAGTGCAACAAGTCCGTTTGCGTTGCCAAGCAGTTTTATGTGGTAAATAATTATGTTTTTGCTTTTTTTTGCGCGTATTGATTCTATGCCCGAAAACACAAGTTTTACAAATGCCGACGCTGCTACGAATATCAAAATCCACAATCCGTAATTTGAGGGGTTTTCGGGAAAGAAAAACAGGTCTACTATCGAATAACTAAATACTAAAAAAGTCATGACCGATCCGCAAATCGCCATGTTCTTTGCCAACTCAGATTCCGTTTTTTGAACCGCTTCGGGGGTCAATCCTTCCGTTGTTACTTTCTTGTATCCCCACAAGCCGTACAATTTTGTTATGCCGAATATGAGGTTATACAATCCTATTATTCCAAGGTAAAGCGTCAAGGTTACAGCGCTTATTATAGCGGCAGCCAAGCCGTAAACTAAGTTGAAAGCCAAAAACCCGAATATGAGTGGTTTTAATTTTGCGGTTTGCTTGAAATGTTTAGCCATTACAGTTGGACGAAGCCTAGTTCGCGGTTGATGTTGCGGGTGATGTGGGTGAAGGCTTCGTCTACATCGTCGGTGAGGATAAAGAGTTTGTTATCTTCTTTTGAAATTAAGCCGTGTTCGTACAGCATATCATAATTGATAATTTTACTGAAAAAATCTTTGCCGAAAATTACAAACGGCGGGGTTTTTTGCATTTTTTGTGTTTGTGCTAAGGTTAAAATTTCGAAAAGCTCGTCTAGGGTGCCGAAGCCGCCCGGAAAAATAACAAAGGCTTTTGCCAAATACGCAAAATAAAATTTGCGGATAAAAAAGTAATGAAAATTAAAAACCAAATCTTTGGGAATGTAGGCGTTTGCGGCTTGCTCGAACGGCAATAGAATGTTAAAGCCGACGGTCGGCTCGCCTGCGTCTGCCGCGCCCTTGTTGGCTGCCTCCATAATTCCCCCGCCGCCGCCTGTGCAGATGTAATATTTTTCTTTGTGCAGATTATTTAAAAAGGTTTGCTTAGACCACAGTGCTAGCTTGTGGGCAAGCTTTTCGGCGGCGGCGTAGTATCCCCTAGCCTTTTTGTGCGGGTCGTCGGGCTTAATTCTTGCCGAACCGAACATGACAATGGTGTTGCGGATTTGCGCTTTATTTAATTTTTCCTTAGTTGAAACAAATTCCTCAAAAATACGCGCGCCGCGCTCGTTTTCTTCGAATAGTTTTTCGCAATCAAACATGGTTTGCTACCTTCCTTTTTTTGTTTTTTTTAGTATAGCACAGCTTGTAGTATTTGGCAAGTAATTTGCCATTTTTTTTAAAATCCTTGACTTTGCAGCGGAAAAAGTATATAGTAAAGATATAAGTGTGTCAGGTTTGGGCACGTTCAATCGTTTTATAAGTGATGAGGGAACCTATATGAAAAAGAAAATCGGAATACTTTTTATAGTCGGGCTTATTTTTATAGGCGTATTCGGCTTGACGGCTTGCGATAACGACGGCGGTTTAACGACTTTTGACGACGGTGACGGAACGGAAGCTGTGTGCGTACATGAATTTGAATGGGTATCGGCAACCCCTGCACGTTGCGGCTACGGAGAAGCTAATGCGGCGGCTCAGTTTTGCATACATTGCAACGCCATAGGTGAAACGTGGGTAGGCGAAGTACTTGAACATGAATGGGTTTTAGAATACGAAACGTTAGTGTGCAGCCGCTGCGGAGAAACAAAAACGCGCAAGGCTTATCTTCCTAGCCTTGCGGGTGATAATATTTTAACCATACATAGTACGGGCAATTTTTGGTTGTACCGTCCGTATGATAAAAGCGTTATGATAATAACTGATATGCAGGATTTAGAGGACTATATCCTATTTAACAATCAACACGCAGGGATTGGGGACGATTCTATTAAGCATTATGAGCCTTGGCTGAGAGAAAAGTTTAACGAAGAATTTTTTACCGATAGATATTTACTATCTATTTGCTTTGGCGAAAGCTCCAAAGTTACTTTTGACAGGATTAGCGACGATGGAACCGTATATATAAACCGTCATAATTGGGGGGATGCCCGATATTCGATAAGCTCGCACGGCCCTACCTCGTATATCATAGAGCTTTCGAAAGATTTTCAGCCCGATGAATTTAAGTTAGTTCATACGGCTGTTACAAGGGCATATATACACGAAAAAAATTGCGGGGGTTTTTGGGAGTGCGAACAAGAATATACGGTTAATAATCGTGTTTCGCAAAGCAAGGTTTTTGATAAACCGCTTATACAATTAACGTCATTTGAGCAATTAGAATATTATGTATACAGCACAGGCGTAGAAAATTTGCCGCTTTGGGTTGCAAATAAGCTAATGGGCTATGACGAAAACTTTTTTAACGATAAGGCACTTGTGCTTGCAGAAGTTAATTATAGTATAGGCTCGCATTTTTATGTATTATATAACGGCTCAATCAATATACAAACATATTCCTTTTGGTCAAACGACTATTATACACAGCTTATATTTGAACTGCCGAATGAGCTTGCGGCGAATACGTATTTAAAATTTCACAGCATGGATTAATGCTTGCGAATTTAATCTAAACCGTATAAAAATCGTATCGGTTGGTTACGGGGTGTTTGGTTTGGTAGTTGAACAGCTTGTGCGTTTGGTCGAAAGCGAAGTACTCGATGCGGAAGGCTGCGAATTTGGGCAGGTTTTTGCGGTGGGATAATTCGGCTTGTTTGTTGCGGTTAGGCGTTATGCTGTCGGGCAGTAAGCCGCGCGGGTCGGAGGAAAGACAATCTAATTTAATATAATGTGCGGCTTCGGTCGGGTTGCCGCGCTGCGCCAGAAAATCATGCAGCAGTGCGTAAGCGTTTTTTAGCGACACTTTAAAATTAAAGCTAGTATGCAATCCGCAAAATTCGGCAAGGTCTTCAAAAAAGCGGTACGGGGTTTTGCAAATTTTTATACCGTAGGCGACGCTGTAAAAAAACATCTTGCTGTTGTAAAAGCGTTCGATTACCGCCTCGATTTTTTTTAGCGCGGAAATCTGGCTAAAGCTTAGTGTGTCGGTTTTATATACCTCGTAGGGCGCGAAATCGGCATATACCGCGCCAAAGCTATTCGCTTGCGCTTTAACGGACGCGCCTTTAAGCATTTTTAAAAAGCCTAGTTGTACCGCGTGAGGAGCGGCTGTTATTAGGCGGTTGAGTGCGTCTGCAAAAGTGTTTAGCGTTTCGTGCGGTAAGCCCGCGATTAAGTCTGCATGGATGTGGCAGTTTTGCAAGGAGGATAATCGGGCGATGTTGTGCAAGGCTTTATCGGTATCGGTTTTACGGTTAATCGCGGATAAGGTTTTAGGGTTTACCGACTGCACGCCGATTTCAAACTGCACCCTGCCTACGGGCAGTTTTTGTACGGTTTTGAAAAGCGCGGTATTAAATAAGTCTGCTGCCACCTCGAAATGAAACGTGCAGTTTGTGTCCAGCGCGGCGATAAATTCTAGGATGTCTTGGGCGCGGTTTGCGTTTGCGTTAAAGGTTCGGTCTATAAACTTTATGCACTGTGCGCCTTGTTGGGTAAGCTGTATTAAATCGGCTTTGACGCGCGCTAACGGCAGTTCTTGTACGCCTTTATGCGCGGACGAAAGACAGTACGAACACGAAAAGGGACAGCCGCGCGCACTTTCGTAGTAGATTAAGCGGTTTTGAATAAGCGGAATTTGGTCGTGCTGAAACGAATTAAAATACGCCTTTGTAAACGGGTTGGGCAGTTTAGAAAAATCCTCGTTGCAACCGTTGATAAGCGGGAGAATATTAGGCGCGTTATTTGTAAGGCTTTCTAATAAGTCGCAAAAGGCTTTTTCTCCCTCCCCTTTTATGAGGTGGTCGGCAAACGGGTACGCGGTTAAATCGGTTTCGAATGAAACCTCCGGCCCGCCTAAAACAATTTTGCACGGGTGCAATTTTTTAAGCGTTGCGCCGATTTTTTTAATAGTATCTATATTCCAAATATAGCACGAAAACGCCAAAACATCGGGGCGGTGCGCATAAATTTTAGCAATCACCTCGCCTATGTTATCGTTAATGTTTACTTCTAATATTTCAACCGCTTGGATGTTGCGTTGGGCGCAGTAGGCTTTTAGGCACCATGCCGCAAGCGATTTATGAATGTTTTTTGCGGAGATAGATACGATGAGGGTTTTCATGCCGCCCCTGCCTGTTTAATGCCGTAAACGCGCACGGCGTTTAGGTACAGAATTTTTTCTAGCTTTTCGGCGGAGAGATTTAACGAAAATAAATAATCTAATTCTTGGGCTAAGCTCCACATCGGGTAATCTGTGCCGAACAGAATGCGGTTGGCGGAGTATTTATTTAGCAGCATTTCAACTAATCCTTTATCGGCAAAGCCGAATGTTGAGGAGGTATCTACGTAAAAGTTTTCAAAGCTGCTGAGTTTTTGTGCCGCCTCCTCCCACACTGACCAGCCGCCGAAATGCGCGCCTACTACGGTAAGATTTTTAAACGCTTTTAGCACGGGCAGAACATTTTCGGGGTTAGAATAGGCATAGCGGAAATCGCCGGTATGTAACAATACGGGCAACCGTCCTTGAATGATTTCGTAAATTTTAAAGCAGCGCGGGTCGTTTATAGCGATTTGCTGAATGTCTGCGTGCAGTTTAACGCCGTGTAAGCCTAAATCAATTATTTCTTGAATGTCGCTTTCTAGGGTGTTAGAATCGGGATGCAGTGCGCCTAAGCCTGTAAAAAGACCTTTTCCCTCTTGTACGGTTTGGGCGATAAAGCGGTTAATGGGGCTGCTTTTTTGCGGAGAAACCGCAACGGAATGCACCACAAAGCCGTCTGCGCCCGCCCCGACGCCCGCATTAAAAAGTTGGCTTAAACTGCCGTTATAGCGCACGGGTGCGCCGTCGTAAAAATCCGATATACTGTTTGATGCAGCCGCCGCAATTTTATCGGGATATATATGGCAATGCGCATCAATAATTTTATAATTGTTTTTCATCTAGTAAACCTGTATTATGGTTAGAAACAAATCTATTCAAGTTCTAGTTTGCGCATTATGACAAACCTGCTTAAAAAATAAAAGGCTACACTTAAACCCAGCATGATAACAATAGTTACTACCGTTCGGGTTATGGGATAAAAAAGCAAGAAATATGCAACAGCATACGAAATCATTGTGAAAACAATGCCGAAAGCATAGTACAGCAGTATGCCCTTTAATATCTTAAATCTTTTTTTATGCCCCGTATTAAACAGTACTATTATAAATAGCAACGCGGTAAGAAAAAATAAAACGGACGCTAAAAAGGTAATAATGCCTAAAATAAACGAAAGCGGGTTTTGGGCAATAAGCTCTACTAACACACCAAAAATAAAACTCGCCGCTGGCCCTGCCAATATTATAATGCCCGCATACATAATAAAAATAGAGATGGCAAAGCTAAAAACGGTTGCAAAAATCCATATCATATTGACAATGATTTTAGAAAGCAGCAGCTTGTCTAGCGATACCGGCGTAGTAAGGGTTAGGTAGCCCTCGTTGGTGAACAGCTTTTTATGAAAGCTTCTTGATATCGACATGAGAATAATAACGCCTGCACTTGCCAGTGCGCCAATAAACACAGCAGTTCCGATTGTCAGCAGAAACATTTGCGCGGTTGCAATCCCTATAAACAGAACTATGCTTGAAACGATAACACAAGCGTTTAAAATTACTACTTCTAACCATGACTCCTTAAAACCGTGCTTTAATAATTTACGCATAGCGGAATACCTCCCTGAATAAATCGTTTATGGATTTGCCTTTTTCTTCGATAATTTTTTGCTTATCGTCCGACAGCACAACACGGCCTTCTTTTATGAAAACTATATGGTCTAATATTTCTTCTGCTTCGGATATTAGATGCGTAGACAAAATAACGGACGCGTCTTTGTTGTAGTTGTCTAAAATCATTTTAAAAATGTAGTCGCGCGCGGCGGGGTCTACGCCTGCAATCGGCTCGTCAAAGAGGTACAGCTTGGCATCGCGGGAAAGCACCAGTGCAAGCTGAACTTTTTCTTTAGTTCCCTTAGATAACGCCTTAAAGCGTTTAGAAAGGTCTATGTGCAATTCGTTCATTAAGCGGTTGGCTTTTTCGTCGTTATAATCGTCATAGAAATCTTTAAAATACGCCATAGCGTCTTTTGCTGACCACTTATCGGATAAAAAGTTTCTGTCGGGGAGATACGAAATAATTTTTTTAGTGGCAACACCGGGTTTATTTCCATTGATTAAAATACTGCCGTCGTACTGCATAAGCAAATTGACAAACAGCTTAATAAGCGTGGTTTTTCCGCTTCCGTTGGGCCCTAAAAGCCCGATAATTTTACCTGCGGGCAAGTTTAAGCACACGTTTGACAGCGCGAGAAAATCTCCGTACCGCTTGGTAAGATTGTTGCAAACTACCAGTGAATCGTTACTCATCTACATACCTCCGTGTTTTTTTCTTTCCACCCCGTCCGCTAACGCGTCCACCCCTCAAGAGGGGAATTTTTTAACGGCTGCTTTTTTAATAAAAACTTAGCTTTTCCGTGTTTGAAAAGTGGGAAAGTTTAGACCTTGTAAGTGTAGTATAAACTAAAATGTATTTATTAGCAAGGAATTTACGGGGAATTTTTATTATTTATTCTTTCCATTTTGTATTTTCTATTCTTTAAGCGATGCTTTTCTTTCCACCCCGCTTTCTTTCCACCCCGTCCGCTGACGCGTCCACCCCTCAAGAGGGGAATTTTTTAGCGGTTTATTTTTTAAATTCTTTGCCGACATTTTCCATTTTCCATTATCCATTCTCCATTCTTTTAAGCGGTTTCTATGTTGCTTTCTTTTTCTAGGTTAAGTAGCTTAATTGCGTCTTGGCGTAGGATGAATTTTTGGATTTTGCCGCTTGCGGTTAAAGGAAAGCCGTTTACAAAAAATATGCGGCTAGGTACTTTGTGTTTAGCTAAATTGTTGCCCACATACTTTTGAATCTCGTCCTCTGACGCCTCTAAGCCGTCTTTTAACACGACAAAGGCGCAAGCCTCCTCTCCGTAGCGCGCGGACGGTATGGATACTACCGATACATCGCGCACGGCACTATGCGTAAAAATAAAATCCTCTATTTCTTTGGGGAAGATGTTTTCGCCGCCGCGAATAATCATATCCTTAATGCGGCCCGTGATTTTATAGTAGCCGTCTTTATCGACACGCGCCAAATCGCCCGTGTGCAGCCAGCCGTCTTTATCGATGGCTTCAGCTGTGGCTTCGGGCAGTTTATAGTAACCCTTCATTACGTTGTAGCCGCGCACGCAAAACTCGCCGTCCTCGCCTACGCCTACTTCGTTGCCTGTGTCGGGGTTTACTATTTTAGCCTCTACGTGCGGCAGCACCTTGCCTACCGTGTTGACGCGCTTTTCTAAGCTGTCGGTTACGGTGGTTTGCGTACAGACGGGAGATGCCTCCGTTTGGCCGAAAGCGATGGTGATTTCTTTCATTTTCATTTTATCTACGACGTCTTGCATGACTTTAATCGGACAAGGCGAACCCGCCATAATGCCCGTGCGCAAGGTGGAATAATCGTATTTATTAAAATCGCGATGCTCTAAAATGCCGATAAACATGGTGGGTACGCCGTGAACCGCCGTGCATTTTTCGTATTCGACTACGTGCATGACTTTCATGGGCGTGTACCACAACAACGGCAGCATAGTACTGCCGTGCGTAACGCACGCCATAATTGCAAGTACTAAGCCGAAGCAGTGGAAAAACGGTACGGGGATACATAGGCGGTCTTTTTCGGTAAACTTCATGCAGTCGCCTATGGATTGGCCGTTGTTGACGATGTTTTTATGCGTAAGCATTACGCCCTTTGGAAAGCCTGTTGTGCCTGAGGTGTACTGCATGTTGATTACGTCGTCGGGATGAAGGCTTTTTTTGCGCTTTTCGTACTCGGCATCTGAAACCAGTACGCCGAATTTTTCTATTTCGTTCCAGTGGTACATGCCCTCGTAGTAGTTATCAAACGATACTACCGTGCGTAATTTAGGCAATTTTTTAGATTTTAATTCGCCCTTTTTGCACTTTTTTAATTCGGGGCAAATTGAATAAATAATTTTTTCGCAGTCGATATCTTTTAAGCCGTCGCAAATAAAAAGTGCGTTAGAATCGGATTGCTTTAACTGAAATTCTAACTCGGATTCTTTTAAGTTGGTATTTACCGTTACCAACACTACGCCGATTTTGGCGGTGGCAAAAAGCAGCACCAGCCATTGCGGATAGTTGGTTGCCCAAACCGCTATGTGGTCGCCCTTTTTAAACCCCATACCCATAAGACCGCGCGCAATGCGGTCTACCTTGTTGTTAAACTCGTAATAGGTTTTATCAAACTCCATTTCGATATATTTTACGGCTTGGCGTAAGGGGTGCTTACGCGCCGTTTCTTCTAACATATCGCCTATGGTTATGTGCCGTAATTCTTTCATAGTAAGCTCCTGTTTTGGCTGATTCAAAAATGAGGTTCAGCCTTTTATTTTATTAGTTGTGTCCATTTGAACGTGTCGGGCAAGGTGCCCCATTGTATGCCCGTAAGCGTGTCGTACAACTCTTGGGTGGTTTTGCCTATTTTGCCGCCGCCCACCGTATATTGCTTGCCCTTGTAGCCTAGCGTACCGATAGAGGCGACTACCGCCGCCGTACCCGTACCCCACGCTTCCTCTAAGCTGCCGTTTTCTAAGGCGGAAATTAACTCATCAATCGAAATTTTGCGCTGCGAAACCGTATAGCCTTTTTGCTGCAATAATTCGATGCACGACATGCGCGTAATGCCAGGCAGCACCGAACCCGAAAGCTCGGGCGTAATTATTTGGCCTTTAATTTTAAACATGACGTTCATTGCGCCGACTTCTTCGATGTACTTGCGCTCTATGCCGTCTAGCCACAATGCTTGCGCGTAGCCCTCGTCTTGGGCGCGTTTGCCCGCGCGCAGCGACGCCGCGTAATTGCCGCCGCATTTGGTGTAGCCTGTTCCGCCCTTAACGGCGCGGACGTCTTGGTCTTCTACTAAAATGCGCACAGGGTTTAAGCCCTCTTTGTAGTAGCTGCCTACGGGCGATGCGATTAGCATAAACCGCGCGTTTTGCACGGGGTGAACGCCCAAAGATTCGTCGTTGCCGAATAAAAACGGACGCAGGTATAAGGAGGTTCCTGCCGCAGAGGGCGTCCATGCTTCGTCTAGGCTTATCAGCGCGTTAAGAATTTTTATAAAATCCTCTTCGGGAACGGTGGGCAGACACAGTCGCTGCGCCGATAGGTTCATGCGCTTGGCGTTTTCTAAGGGCCTAAACAGCTGAATTTTTCCGTCTTGACGGCGGTATGCTTTCATGCCCTCGAAAACCTCTGCGCCGTAATGAAACACGGTGCTTGCGGGGTGCATTAAAAATTTTCCGAACGGAATAATTTCGGGGTTGAACCAGCCCTTGTCCGCCGCATAATCCATCGTGAACATATGGTCGGTAAAATATTTGCCAAAGCCCAAAACGGACGGGTCGGGATGCGGTTTGGGCGAATTGGTTTTTGTTATTTTGATATTCATTATAAAGATTTTCCTTTTGCTAATGCTTTTAAATTTAGTGCAAGCATGTCGGTGCGTTTAGCGGAAATAGATTCTTCTAACGCTTTGTTTATAGAGGTTTGCGCGGTATCGGCTAAAAGCTTGCCTAGTAAAATCATGTTTGCTAAGCCCAACATACCGTTTTCGGACGCTTCTTTTGCGGCTTTAAGCGCGACTACCTTTACATCCTTGCGGACGGGCTTTCTTTCGATAAACGACGTATCCATATAAATGGTACCGCCCGCGCGAACCGTGTTTTCAAATTTATCCAGTGACGGCAGATTAAGCACCATTAGTACGTCTGGCGCAGATACTACGGGCGAACCGACAGGCTCGTCTGATACGACAACCGAACAGTTGCACGTACCGCCGCGCATTTCCGGCCCGTAGGACGGCAGCCAGCTAACGTATTTGCCCTCTATCAGTCCTAAATTAGCTAAGAATTTACCTGCAAACAAAACGCCTTGTCCGCCGAATCCCGCTAATAAATAATTGGTTACAGCCATTATAACATTTCTCCTTTTTTTGTTTTAGTTATTTCTGTCTTTATATACGCCCAGCGGATAATACGGCAGCATGTTTTCTTCCGCCCATTTAAGCGCGTCGGACGGAGAAAGCCCCCAGTTGGTCGGGCACGTCGAAATTACCTCAATCAACGAAAAGCCCTTGCCCTCTTTTTGGTACTCGAACGCTTTTTTAATAGCGGCGGCGGCTTGCTTGATGTACTTTACACTCGTAACGCTTACGCGCTCTATATACCCTGCGCCGTCTAGCGTGGAAAGCATTTCGCTTACTCTTACGGGATATCCGCAAGCCTTAACATCTCTGCCGTAGGGAGAGGTTTGGGTAATTTGCCCCGGCAGACTGGTAGGCGCCATTTGCCCGCCCGTCATGCCGAAAATCGCGTTGTTGATAAAAACAACGGTGATGTTTTCGTTACGCGCTGCTGCGTGGACGATTTCTGCTGTGCCGATAGAGGCTAAATCGCCGTCGCCTTGATAGGTGAAAACTATATTGTCGGGGTTGGCGCGTTTAATGCCCGTTGCAACCGCAGGGGCTCTTCCGTGCGCCGCCTGAACAAAATCGAAGTTGAAATATTCGTATACCAGTACTGCGCAACCGACAGGCGCAACGCCGATGGTTTTTCCTTGAATGCCTAAGCTGTCGATTGCCTCGCCTACCAAACGGTGTACTATACCGTGCGTACAGCCCGGACAATAGTGCATAGGCTTATCGGAAAGGCTTTTAGGTTTATCAAATACTATCATTATTTAACGCCTCCTATTTTAATGATTTCGGCTAAAACTTGTTCTGGCGAAGGGATTGTGCCGCCTGCTTTGCCGAAGAAATGTACAGGCTTTTTGCCTGCCGTTGCCAAACGGACATCTTCGACCATTTGGCCCATAGAACATTCGACCGTTAAAAAAGCTTTAACCTTTTGCGCGGCTTTTTCGATTGTACTAGACGGGAACGGCCAAAGCGTAATCGGGCGGATTAGCCCTACTTTAAGCCCTTGTGCGCGGGCTAGATTTACCGCACCTCTGCCTACACGCGCCGAAATGCCAAACGCAACGATGCAAATATCGGCGTCTTCGGTTTGGTATTCCTCTACCCGCGTTTCGTTTTGCACTACGGTTTTGTAACGCTCGAAACGCGAAACTACCGCAGATTCTAGCTGTTCGCACAGCAAAAATAAAGAGTTGATTACGTTGGGCTTGCGCTTGCCTTGCGTGCCTGTTGCTGCCCAGTCGGACGTGGGCAGCTTTGGTGCGGGGTATTTAAGTGCGACGGGCTCCATCATTTGTCCTAGTGTGCCGTCGCTTAAAATCATAACGGGCATGCGGTATTTTTCTGCTGCTGAAAAGCCCTCTACTGCCAAATCCGCCATTTCTTGTACGCTGGACGGCGCGAAAACAATCGTTTTGTAGTCGCCGTGCCCTCCGCCCTTGACGCATTGAAAGTAGTCGGCTTGTGAGGGCTGGATAGTGCCTAAGCCCGGCCCGCCGCGCTGAATGTTTACAATAACGCAAGGCAAATCCGCGCCGCAAAGGTACGAAATACCCTCTGTTTTAAGCGAAATACCGGGACTGGATGAGGACGTCATTACCCTTTTGCCTGCGCCTGCCGCGCCGTATACCATGTTAATCGCGGAAATTTCGCTTTCGGCTTGCAAAAATACGCCGCCGATTTTAGGCATGCGCGCGCTCATATACGCGCCGATTTCGTTTTGCGGTGTAATCGGATAGCCGAAATAATGACGGCAGCCCGCCATGATTGCGGCCTCCGCTACTGCTTCGTTTCCTTTCATCAATACTTTTTTCATGTATAATTTTTTCTCCTTTTATTTCTCTACGGTGATGACTGTATCGGGGCAAATCAACGCGCAAAACGCACAGCCGATACATTTATCCATTTCGGTTACTTGCGCGGGCTGATAGCCTTTTTTAGAAAGGCTTGTTTTGTCTATGCTGATGATTTTTTTAGGACAAACCCCGATGCACAGCGAACAGCCTTTACATAAATCTTTGTTGATGGTTACTTTTGCCATAGCTTGTTTAAACTCCTTTTTTCTTGTTGTTTGGGCACAAAAAAACGCCCCTTGCAAAAATCTTGAAGGGACGATTGAAAACCGCGGTACCACCCATCTTGACGCAAAAACTGCGTCCGCTTTAACGGTTTATTAACGGTAACCGACCGAGTACGCTTAATGGGCTTTTTACAGCCGTTAGGCAACCTGCTAGGAAGGGAGAAATTCGTTGCGCTTATGTCCCGTCTTGCACCAACCGACGGCTCTCTAAGGCATAGCTCTCAACGGACTTATGTCTTCCATTATCGCATTTATGTATGTATAATAACATGGTTGCGATTTTACTGTCAAGCGTTTTTAGGTAATATTTTTTTGGTTGCGCCTTATCCGATTGGAAAGTCTTGCGTTAATGGAGAATGGTAATTTTCATTTTAATGCCTTAGCCGCAGAAAAATTCCCCTCTTTGAGGGGTGGCAACGAAGTTGACGGGGTGGAAAGGGGTTTTTCTTGCCGCACCGTCTAATTGGAGGGATAGGCTTTTCTTTCCACCCCGTCCGCTGACGCGTCCACCCCTCAAGAGGGGAATTTTTTAACGGTCTGTTTTTGTAGGACAATCAATGGGGGGAATTTTTTAGCGGATTTCTACGGCAATAATAAAAAAAGTACAGCGTTACAACTGCACTTTTTTCTTGCTTCGGGCTTACAACGTGCTATCCCAGTTAAGTCCGCGCCACTATTATGGAATTCTCCGTACTACTCACCTATCAAAGCAATAACAAAAATAAGCATTTCTTTCCACCCCGTCTGATTGGGAGTATAGGCTTTTCTTTCCACCCCGTCCGCTGACGCGTCCACCCCTCAAGAGGGGAATTTTTTTGCGGATAATTATTCGCTTAATTACGCGAAGTGCAGATTGATGTAATTTAAAATAGTATAATGGTTTTATTGAATAAAATTAAGGAGTTTTATTATGAAAAAGCCTATTTGCAACAACTGCTATCATTACACCGCTTACTATAATCAAAGGTCGTTTGATTATGTAAGAATGAAACACGGTGCTTGTTCTAAGCATAAAGTGCCTAAAAGGGATAGCGAAACATGCGAACATTTTAAATGCAATCAACAAAAAATGCAAATAAGAGAAGAAGCAAGATTAAGGCACTTAGACGATGCCCTAGTTTCTATAAACGATATCGCTAAAATTTTAAGAGAACAATATGCTAATCTGCAAGAGGACTAGTTAAGTTTTATAAGCGGTATGGACATTAGTGTGGCGACTTGTTGGGCGTAGGGGGTGCTGTCGGCAACGATTGCTTGGGTGGTTTCTGCGCCTAGATTAGAGTTGTTTAGTACGGCGGTGAAGTTGATTTTTGCCGATTTTTCGATTTCGCGCAGGATTTCTACGGTATCGGGGGCGGTTTGGGTAAGCGGGCGGTACATATTGATTACCGCAAGCATTTCGTAATTATTTTCTTCTTTGATAGCTTTTGAAAGCCGCCCTAATACCAACGCGCCGCGCTCGTCGCCGCCGATGTCTAGCACGAAACGCGCCGTGCGGTCGTTGACAATTGTGTAAATTTCGCGCGGCAGTGCGGGAAAATCTAAATTAGAGTTTGCATACGCCGAACAAATTACCTCTACACCACCCGCTTTAAGTTGGTCTGCGTGGTCGGCGGAACGGAAATACGGGTTGACGATGTCTAAGTCCGCTAAAACAACCCTCTGCTGTTGCTGCTTGGCAAGGCGCAGGGCGTGCGCAACCGCAACGGTGCTTTTTCCGCTGCCGTAATGTCCGCAAATAATGGTAATACGTTTTTTGTCTAACATAATTTATAGCTTATTCCGTTGAATTTTACCGCTGATGGTTTTGGGCAGTTCGTCTTTAAATACTACGATGCGCGGATATTTGTACGGCGCGGTTTTTTGTTTTACGTAGTCTTGAATTTCTTTTTTTAATTTGTCGCTGGGCTTTGTATCCTTAGTTAAAACAACGCTTGCTTTAACCACCTGCCCGCGCTCGGGGTCGGGCTCGGCCGATACGCCGCATTCTAATACGTAGGGCAGCTCCATGATAACCGATTCTATTTCGAACGGTCCGATACGGTAGCCCGACGATTTTATTACATCGTCTATGCGGCTGACGTACCATAAAAATCCGTCCTCGTCGCGCCACGCAATATCGCCTGTGCAGTAATAATTGCCGCGCAATACCCTTTTATTCGCCTCGTCGTCGTTGTAGTAGCCCGTAAATAAGCCGCAGGGCCTGCCTTTATCTATGCGGATACATACCTCGCCGCTTGCGCCCGCGCCTACCTCGTTGCCGTCTGCGTCTAACAAGGCGATATCGTACAGCGGGACGGGTTTGCCCATAGACCCTACCTTGTAGCCCTCGCCCGCAAGGTTGGCAATCATTAGCGTGGTTTCGGTTTGACCGAAGCCCTCCATAATTTTAATGCCCGTTTTTTCTTGGAACTTGTTAAATACTTCGGGGTTTAATGCCTCGCCTGCCGTAACCATATGCCTAAGAGAAGAAAGGTCGTAATCGGATAAATCCTCTTTAATCATTAAGCGCAGCATGGTGGGCGGCGCGCAAAAGGTGGCGATTTTGTATTTTTTAAACATGGAAAGAATTTCCGCCGCGTCGAACTTTTGTAAATCGTATACAAAAATCGTGCTTTCGCACATCCATTCGCCGTACAATTTACCCCAAAAGGATTTTGCCCAGCCTGTGTCGGAAATGGTTAGGTGGACGTCGCCTGGCCGCGAACAGTGCCAGTACTTGGCGGTATGGTAATGCCCTAGCGGATACGTGTGGTTATGCACGGTAAGCTTAGGATAGCCTGTGGTGCCAGAGGTAAAATACATAAATAAGGTGTCGCTGCCGCAGGGTGCGTCTGAGGTGCGCGTGTAAACATCGGAGAAAAGCTTTAGCTCGTTGTCGAAATTATGCCAGCCCTCAAAATCCGCCCCGCCTACGGAGATTTTGGTTTTTAAGCTAGGGCTTTCGGCCTGCGCCGCGTCTATGCGCGAAGGAAAGCCGTCATCTTGAGTGCAAATAACGGCAGAAATTCCTGCCGCATTAAAGCGGTATACTAAATCGCGCTCTTTAAGTAAGTGCGTAGCGGGGATAGCGATTGCGCCTAATTTGTGCAGCGCAAGAATGGCAAACCAAAATTGGTGGTGGCGTTTAAGCACCAGCATAACCTTGTCGCCTTTTTTTATGCCTAACGATTTAAAATAGTTGGCGCATTGGGCAGAATAGCGCATCATATCTTGAAAGGTGAAAATGCGTTCGGTTTTATCCTTGCCGATATGAATCATGGCAGGCTCGTTAGGTTTTTGCTTGCCCAAACCGTCTACGATGTCAAAGGCAAAGTTAAACTGCGCGGTATTTTTAAAGGAGATTTTTTTAAGCGAACCTTTTTCGTCCTCTATGGCCGAAACAAATTTATCGGATATCAGCTTAGAGTCGGTTGCGTGCGCGGCGGATGAGGCTGTGTGCGCGCTTTTTTTCTCTTCTTCCTCGCCCGACAAAACTACTGCCAAAAAGGTGCAGTCTGCGCCGTCGGCGGCAATCATGCCGTGCGGCGTAGAGCTGTTGTAGATGATGCTGTCGCCGGGGAGTAGTTCTTCGATATGCTCGCCGATTTTAATTTTAAGCTTGCCGCTTAACACATAGTCAAACTCTTGCCCGCCGTGCACGGATAGCGGAATAGGCTTTTTTTGCGCGGCTTCGGAGTAGGTGTAGGTAACGTGGTAGGGCTGCGCTAAGCGCGAACGGAAACGCGGCACTAAGCTGTTGATTTCTATGCCGTTTTCTTTTGCCGTTACCCTGCCCGCGCCTTTGCGCGTTATAGAATAGTTGGTTAGCTTTGCTGTGCTGTAACCTTCTAGCAAATCGTTTATGCCTACGCCTAACGCTAACGCGCAGTTATGTATAAATGAAAACGGCAAATCGGTTTTTCCGTTTTCGTATTGGGTGTACAGCGTAGCGGCAATGCGCAGCTTTTGTGCCATTTGCGCAACGGTATAGCCTGCGATTTGGCGCATTTCTTTAATGCGCACTGCTATTTCAAGCAGCTTTTCTTTGGGTGTTTCCAACAGTATTCTCCTGCATAAAAAATTTTTGTGTGTTAGTAGTGTACACGATTAGGCGGTATTTTGTCAATTCTTTTAGCGGGTTTTTCTTAACCTTAGCTTGTGAAACAGCGTGTAGGCGGCAGCGGTTAGCAGTAAGGCGGCGTGCAGCGCGATTAACACATAAAGGGACGTTATAAACTGCGTGGAGGGAAATGCGGCTGCAACAAATGCGCCGTTGTCTTTGTACTGGTAAACACTTTGGGCAAACAACGCGAAAAATATGATGTCTAGCAACAGTAAAATTGCACTTAAAGCAATTAAAACCCTTATAAACGGGCTTTTTTTCATAACGCTCTGCCCTCCTTTTAACTTATATTCCAAAATACGGGCGTATCGGCTAGTGCTTCTACGCTGTCAACGCCTTGTGTAACCACAAAATTCTCTCCGTACACGTCGCCGCTGGTCGGGATTAACTCGTCGCGTAGTTGTCCTAAGTTATCTACATAGGCGAAGTATAATACGGCAACGCCGAAATGCGTATTGTGGCGAAAGACGTAATAGTTATCCTCGATTAGCGCATACGAATAAAACAAGTCGTCAGACGGTTCGTAGAATACCTCTGCGCAGGACGCAATGCCGCCCGTAATGTTGAGTTGGTTTTCTGCGGAATTAGTATTTATAAACGATGCCGCCGAAAAATTTTGCGTGATTTCTCCGTTTATCACCCACGCGGTTATGCCTCCTAAAAAGGTAACGGCTTGTAATTCGGTTTCGGCACGTATGGTAATTTCGGGCGTGCCGCAATTTTTGATAACGCCGTTGCCTACGTTTACCGCGGCAATTCCTCCTACGTAAATATGGCCTGCTACGGATTTTGCGGCTAGTCCGCCTAAGCTTGCACTGCGCACAATACTGCCCGAATTTCTAGCCGCGATACCGCCGATTAGAATAGATGTTTCGTCTTGTAGAGAGGCAATTTCTGCAAAAAGACCCGCTTGGTTTACCGTGTTTTCGATTGTGCCGGAGTTGAAAACGGCGATACCGCCAACTAGCAATTCTTGTGTATTTGATTCGGAAAAAAGCGTAATTTCGGCATTATTTAAGCTGTTTGTAATAAGCCCGCGATTATAAACCACAAAGCCTGCAGCGCCTACGAACAACGGCCCGTCCTCTACTACGGTAAGCTGCGCATTTTGCGCCGTTACGGTAACAGCAGAAATTACGCCCAAATTTACGCGTGCTAAAAAGGCAAAATCCTGCGTTAGGGTTGAATCAAAATCCTGCGTTAGGGTTATAGACAAATTTTCGCGGATTACAAGTTTGACGTTTGCTATTTGACCGCGTACGGTGTTAAAAATAGGCTGCGTGCCGCTTGAAAAAATCGTGTGTCCGCCGCCGTCAAGATGCGCATTCGTCAAGTGGAATGGCAAAAAGCTGTCGGGTAAAATTATATCTGCGCCTAAACGGTAATGTACTGGGGGGCCGTGGACGTTGCCCTCTCCGATCATCTGCAACTGCTTACCGTTTTTAATGATATAGGGCCTGCTTTCGGTGCCTATGCCGATTTGCGTATAGATAACGGGCAGCAAGGAGGCAAAAAGTATTATACACGCGGCAAGCGCGGCGATAAAGCCGAATATTCGGTTATCGAAAGTTGTGGGGCGTTCTGCGGCGGTTTTAAGTGCGCCGTTTTCGATTTTGGCGGTTTTTCTGCGCGATGCGTATGCGGTGAGTACCGCGCCGCGCATAGTTTCGTTAGGGGCAAGCAACGAAAACTTTTGCTTTAAATAGGCGGTTTCGCGCGTTAAAGCTAACATTTCGGCGGGCGTTACCGTGCTTTCGCTGTTGTAACGGCGCAAGGCGGTGCCGACATAACTTTTAAACCTTTTATACGCGTCCGCAGGCTCGTTTGTTTTTTTATAAGCCGTAATCGATACAAGGAGGTTTTCGTACATTTTGGCAATGTTTTTTGCGCGGTACAGATAGATTAGCGATAACAGCGGAAACCTGCCAAAGCTTAATGCAAGCAGCTTTTCTTTATTTCCGACAAGCGCGGAAAAGCTGCGCACATCGTCGGCGCGCACAGCTTTTAGTATGTTGTTTTCGGTTGCGTTAAGCATTTAGTTTTTTATCTTTACCCTTCTTGTTTCCGCCCAGCGGTCTAAAATCTCAAACAGGTACGCCTCGTTTACGTCCTCTTTTTCTATGAGTTTTTGCAAAAATTGCTCGCTTGCCCCGTAGCTTTGCATAAGCTTTTCTAGGCTTGCATTTTCGTCTGTGCGTGCTTTTACCAGTTGGTCTATGCCGCCCTTGATAGCATCTAGCGTTTCACGGCTGCCCATAAGCGTATCCGCAACATCTTTGTTGATAAACTCGCTAACCTTTTTAACGTCGCGGTTGTAGCTTTCTAAGGCGGATTGCAATTCTTTAAGGTTGTAGCTTTTGGTTTTTTCTTCTAATAAGGTGTCTAAGCGGGCAATTTGCGCCTCTGCGCGTCCTTCGATATCTAAAACCGCGCCTAAACGCTCTTCTATTTTGCTAAACAGCGCGACCATAGAACCTACTTCGGAGGCGTAGGTGTGCGCGGATTTAGCCAGTTGGTCAATCCGTCCCGATAAATCGGCAGCTTTTCCTGCTTGTCCCGACATTTGTTTAAAGATTTCTTCTAGCTTTGCTTTTAAATCGCCGCCAAAGGATGCGTTTAGTTTTTCTACGTTTTCGCGCATGGAATCGTAGGTGTTGGTAAAATCCGCAAGATTTTTTTGTATCGGCGCAAGTAAGTCGCGATACCCCTTAAAGCTTTCGATTAGGGCTTTCATTTGATTGCTTTCCATAAAGTTTTTCTCCTTAACGGTTATTGGTTTTTAAGATTTTTTGCAAGGCGGTGCCGATTTGCCGCGCATTTTCTTTCATGCTTTGTAAATCGGCGTTTACAAGCCCTAAAATGATTTTTTGAACTTCTTGATTATCGCCAAGCCCGTCCAGTGCGGACAAAACCTCTAAGCCCAACGCGCTGCCCTCGCCTAAGCAAATATCGGCAAGCTTTATAAGCGTTTCATCGGAGGCGGTAATAAACTGTTCTTTGGCGTCTTCGTACATGCCCAGCTGCAAAAATTTTAAGCCCGCGTCGCGGTATAAGCCCTTGCGGATAAAGTTTTGGGCAATATCTATGCGGCAAAGCGCGGCGGTGCGTTCTTGCTGTATAAAGATGCTTTGGGCGGCAAAGCGCGCGTTGTCGAATTGCTGCTGCGATATAAATTCTTTAATTCGCCGCAATATTTCGTCTTGCTCTACTTCGGTTTTATCTGCGTTTGCCAGTAGGTTTTCTACTGCCGCGCTATCGCTTAATACTTGAAAATTTTCGGAAAAAAACGCAGCAAACAGCGGGAGGTGCTGTGATTCTAATGCGTATAAGCGCAGTTTTGCCCGCGATACGCCAACGTACAGCAAATTAAAATAATAGCGGTAAACCGAATTTTCGTCGGCTGTTTTGCGGTCTATAACGGTGCGCTCGAAGGCGCGCCAGCGGTTTGCGTTAGCGGAGAGAATATTATATAAAATAACCGTTTCGCGCTCTAAGCCTTTTATTTCGGCTACGGTGAGAATTTCTTGCTTGGTAAGGCGTTTGCGCAGCTGCTCTTTTTCGTGCGTGTTGGCGGTAACTACCGTATAATTATTAAAAGGCTCGCGGTTTAGCTTGTCTAAGAATGCGCCGCCTTTAACATACACTGCCTCTGATTGTGCGTTTGCATCTACGCTTTTGCTTTTTAGCACAAAGCTATGCACGCCGAAGGCTTTTGCGTTTAGCTTGCCTAAATTTTCGGTAAGAACGGCAATTTTTTTTGAGGAACGGTAATTGCTTACCAGTTCGGCAACGGAGGAAATATCCTTTTCGTACAAAAGCCGCTTTACGTAAGCGAAAGAAAAATACGATGCGTTAATCATTTGCAGCGCGTCGCCTACGCAAAACAGCTTGCGTGAAATCTGCTTAAAAAACACTAGGCTTACTTCGGTAAAATCCTGCACTTCGTCTAATATGGTAAGCGAATATTGGACTATATCTGCATTAAGCAGTTCGCGGCACATGAGGTTGCTGTCGGTGCGGTTGGATTTTTGCAAATGCTTGATATAATCTTGGCTAAGCGCGTAAATAATCTCGCACTCTGCGCGCGAAAAGGAGTGCTTGCGGCGGTGCGTGTATTCTTCTTGCGATAAAAGGCGGTGCGGATGTTCGGGGTTGCACGCGCCTGTAATCAGCCCGAAAATCTCTTTATAGATTACCTCGTGTGAAAGGTCTTGCACGCGTGCAAGCTTGCTAGTAAGCTGATGATTTTTTATGTCCTTTACATACGTTTTTACAAAATATTGCTCGTCTGCCGTTTCAAAGCCGTCGCGCACATATCGGCGGAACAAATCTTCTATTACGTAATAGTCTACCTTGTTATCTAAAAAAAAGGCTATTTCTTTTAGTTTTTCAAGCAGCTTATCCTCTTGCGCCGCCAATAAAAATCCTAGCTTGTTTTCTACCGCTTTAACGCGGTTTGCGCCGCTAAATACTACGCGCCCCTCTTCGAATTCGGTTATAAGCCGCTTAATGTGCGCGTTTAACGCCGAAACGCGCTGCTTGGTATCGGAAAGCAGCCCGCGTGAAAAGGTAGAATACAGTACGCGTCCTGCGTAATTTTGGGAGGCGGAGTATAAAATTTTGTCGATGCAGAGGTTGGTTTTACCCGAACCCGCAACGCCTTGAACTAACATGTTTTGGTCTTGCGTGGTAACAATTTTTGCCTGTGTTTCGTCTAAGCGCGGAAAGCCTGTAAAATCGGTTTCGCTAAGCCTGTACAGCTTTAATAAATCTGTTTGCGGCGGCGGTGCGGATTCGGGAATAAGTTTTACCGTAAATTCGTCCGTGCGTAAAAAGCTAGTAAGCCGTTTATCGCCGCGCCGAATAAAAGCGTCTTGTCCTTTGTATCCGTAAAAAATAAAAAGCTCTTTTTTGATACAAAACAAAAACGTACCGCATTCATGCGTAAGGCGGTACTGCCCTTCTTTTAAAGAAATGCCGCTTAAAATAACGGCTTGAGAAAGCTTGCTTAAAAATCTGTCTAACTCGCTAAATGCGCCTGCCTCGTGCATAAGAAAGGCGGTTTTAAAAACCGAAACGGTATCGGATAAAACGGTTATGCGGTTGTTGACTTTAATTTCTTGCATAGAATAAAATTTTGATTAGTAAAACTCAAGGGTGCGCCCCCCGCGTGCAACGAAAGCCTTTAAGCTTTGGGGAACGGTGCTTTCGGTGCTGCCGCGCGCAAAATCGTATACGCGCACCAAAACGGATTTTTGCGCGGCTTTTTTTGCCGCATTTATATGGTTTGCGTTTTGACGGTCGTAATGCTTTTTAACGCGCAGTTTTAGTTGTTCTAGTGCGCGCTGTTTGTTTTTGTGCTGTGAACGCTCGTCTTGGCACACCACACTTACCGCGCTAGGCAGATGCGTAGCGCGCACGGCAGATTCTGTTTTGTTTACATGCTGACCGCCTGCGCCGCCCGAACGGAACACATCAAATTTAACATCTGTTTCTACAAAGGCTGTGTAATTGGGCATATACGGATAAACCGATACTTCTGCCTCTACATTGGCGAAGACTGTGTATATGGCGCGGTGCAAGCCTGTTTCGGCTTTTAACACATCGAACGCCCCCGCACCCGTAATGCAAAGAGAACGGGTAGATGTAACGGGTTCGGGCGCGGGCAAAAGCGTAAAGCCTTTTTTTTGTGCATACGTTTTATATGCGGTAAATAATTCATCCGCAAAAGAATTGTCGTGTTTTGCGTTTACTTCTATAACGGCTGTTTCAACAGGATTATCGGAAAGCGTGGTAAGGAGGTGCTCTAACGTGTTAAAAAAATCTGCGTGTTGTGTGCCGTTAGCATCCGATAGTATTGCCGCGATAGGTTCAAGCGCGGCGTATTCGTCGGCTAGCCGCCGCCAATAACGGTTGTCCGCGATAATTTCGGGCGCGGAAATCAGCCAAGTAAGTTGGTTATAACGCTTTTCGCACGCTTGCGCACGTTTAAGAATTTCTTGCTGTTTATCGCTCATTTTGCATAGTGTACCACAAAAATTGCGAATTTGTCAAATGATATTTTTAGAGGCGAATTAAAAAAGGGCTGTTTCGCATTTTTAGTGGAAACAGCCCTTTTGTTAAAATTTAAGCGTCAAGTTTTCTTAGCTCGGGAATTCCGCTGTTGGTTTCGAAATCCCAGTACGCCGTGCTTAGATAGCTGAAATCTACGCCGCTGAGGTCGCCGGAGTTAAAGCCGTAGCTGTTGACAAATAAAGTGCTTAAAAAGCTTCCATACTCTTGTGCCTCTTCCCAAATGTACCCATCGCCTCCGTGCAGGATATGCACAAAGCCCCAGTTGTTGGGATTATCAATAATATTGGGGTTAGGAAGGTTGTCTCCGATTAGGTACACGGCAAACAGCGGGTGGAAAAACTCACCGAAACCGCTACCGAAACCACCTACCGCTACGGCACGCGTAGGAAGGTCGTCTATACGGATGTCTAACACAAGGCCTGTATTCGCCGAACCTTCAAACAAACGTCCTACTAATCCTGCGCTGAGTACCCACCATTCAAAGCTTTGCTCCCAACCTTCCGGCGCGTGATAATGCAGCGTACTTGAAAGGCCGGACAATATGCCGCGCGCATAAATGTTTTGTAGCGTACCGTACGAAACAGCTACTAGCGAGGCGCATGCGGGATTTTCGTTTACTACGACTACGTAATCTAAGATAGCCAAGTTTTTAATAACCCCGTCGCCGTCTAATTGGTGGAACAATGCGGTTTGTTCGCCTTGTTGGGTGCCTAAGTTTTCTCCGTCTCGGTTGTTAGCCACTGCATGGATTATCCAGTTTTTAAGCGCGAAACCGCGTCCGTCAAAAATACCGTTATAAACCACACCGTTGATGGAACCGGCACCACCCACGAAAGGAGTCCACACAATGTCACCTTGAGCGTTTACTTCGACAAATTCTGCTTTGCGTTCTCCGCCGTAGGGATAGATAATGCCGCGCGGTTTTTTGGCATAGCCTTCGTCGTCATATTCTTCATACCCGCTGTAAATATTATAATCGTATCCGCCCTCTATTTTGCTGTACTCATCACCGGTTACGGTAGTGTTGAGAAAGGCTGCGGGAATTCCTTCGGAGAAGTCTATATCCGCCGTTAAATGGAAGTTTTGGTTTTGGGTGGTAAGCACCTTGTCGGGGTCCCAAAACAGTGTAAAGAAATCTTCAACCGAACCGATTGCAATAGAATTGGCGGCAAGCGGAATATCGGGTAAAATATCAATGTACACGTTACGGGTTTCGTCAAACATATTTGCGCCGTCGGCATTTTGACGCGCCCTAACCCGCACTAATGCCCTTTCTACGGGCCGCAGCAGCGTTAGTACGCCGTTATCGTCGACTGCTATATCGTCTACGGAATCCATACCTACCGTATAGGTAAAGGTAAGCTCACTTCGGGTAGCGTTAGCAGGAAAAACAACGGGGGTTATTTTATAGCCGTCGTCGTAGTCCATAACCAAATGCGGTACGCCTATGCTTGCTTCGAAGTCTGTCATCGCAACAAATGCAGGATTTACCGTAATGCCCGTCAGCTGTACTTCTTTACCGCCGTAGCGCACCATAACGTTCATGCCTGCTTCTAACGGAGTAGGATTAATTTCATACTCGTTGTTGGCAAGTATACGGCTTTTGCTGTTGGTGAAATTAGCCTTAACTTGCAAGCCCGCCCGATTAAGCGTGTCGCCGTGCGTATACACGGTTTGCGTAGGGCCCGCTACGATTTCTAGCGAATCCAACGGACCGTCTTTGTTGCATGCCCACAACGTAAGCGAAAGCATTGCACATAAGACGGCCAAAGTCAGAACCTTTAATTTTTTCATGTTTATTATCCTCCAAAATGGTTTTTTAACTGATTAGTATAGCTTGTAGAAATTTAAGAAAAATTATTTATTGATTAATGCTTACTCCGATGCCTCAGGGGGCTTTTCGGCTTTGGGTTTTGCCGCAGATGCGGTTTTAGGTTTTGCCGCTGTTGCCGCTTTGGCTGAGGCGGTTTTAGGTTTTGCCGTTGTTGACGCAGCCGTTTTAGGCTTTGCCGCGCTGGCGGTTTTGGGCTTAGGCGCGGGCTTTTCTTCTGTTGCGGGCTCGGGCGTAGGCTCGGGCGCTGTTTCTGCCGCGGGCTCGGGCGTAGGCTCGGGCGCTGTTTCTGCCGCGGGCTCGGGCGTTGGCTCGGGCGCTGTTTCTGCCGCGGGCTCGGGCGTTGGTTCGGGCGGTGCTTGCGCGGCGGCTACAATCGCATCGGGTACATCGCTTACAGAATCTGCAACTGAACCGGAAGAAGTAAACTTGGATACATCCGTATCTCCGCCTGTTCCGTCCGCCCCTTCGGCCGCAAATTTGGGTTTGCGTTTTTTATGGAAGAAGTTTAAATACAGTATAGTTGCAATTCCGCCCGCCAGTACTAGGTTAAGCGGCAGCATGCCCCAAATCCACCACATAGGAAATACGCTGGTTTCCGCTCTGGGGCCGTGCCCAGAGTACCAGTACGTATTAGCAAAGGTATATAGAATGTTGCGGCTTGCGTTGCGCAATAAAATCACGTTAACGTCGGCGGTTCGGTTGCTGTTGATATCTAGATGCGAATTACCAAAACCGGGCGCACCGTCTGTGGCAAGGCCTGTCAGCCATAAATCGTTTCCTGCACGCAAGCCTTGCGCCGCGCTCATATGCGTATCGGAAAGCGCGTTGGCAAAGTCGGTAACAACCGAACCTCTAAAGCCCCACTCCTCGCGCAAAATCGTAGTGCAAAGCGCACGGCTTCCGCCCGTCCACATCGCGCCTAACATGTTAAACGACGACATCATTGCATTTGCACTGCCTTGTTTTACGGTAATTTCAAACGGACGCAAGTAAATTTCACGCAAGGTTTGTTCGGAAAGCCACGTATTCAGCTTGCCGCGATGCGTTTCGGTTTCGTTTACTACAAAGTGCTTAACGTATGCGTATAAGCCCTCGCTAAGCGCACCGTTGGTTACTTGCGCGCCCATGATTCCCGAAATATGCGCGTCTTCGGAGAAGTATTCAAAGTTTCTGCCCGCAAACGGTGAACGATGTAGGTTTACACCTGGTGCGTACCAACCCGCAACGTCGGTTAAGCGGGCTTCGGTTCCGACAGCCGCACCAAATTCGTAAGCAAGCTCGGCACTCCATGTTTGTGCGATAATGGTTGCAACGGGGAACGCTGTCCACGGCGCACTGTCATGGTCTGACATGTTGTTTGTGTTTAATCCCGAAGGGCCGTCAAAGTCCCAACAACGCGGTTTTCCGATAGATTCTACCCGTACCGTGCGGTATCCGCCGCGCTGAACCAACGAATACATTTCGTCAATACTCATTTGGCTTAGCAGTGTATCCCACAGAGGGTCTGTAATGTCTTTGCCTAAAATATCAAGGGTTTCCCGCTCGGAAATATTAAGCGTACCGCTTACGCCTTGCGCTGACGGTGATGTGGGGAATTTTAGATAATCGATTGAGGTATTTTCGTTGAGTTGTGCAAGCGGAATGTTTGCGCCCCATGTAGAACCGTTTATACCTATAATGCGGTTTGCGCCGACACCGTCGCGGCGACGGGAACGTTGTACTCTTGTTTCATCGGGGAAGGTTCCTGCAAAATTTGCACGGGTCATTTGATTGATACCCGCACCGCTGTTAAAGCCTACCGACAACGCGCCTACTTTTCCGTCAATCGGAGTACCGCCCTCGGCAGTAGCACCCGTGAAAAGACTTCTTGCGGCTATTAAGGTTCTGTCCGCGCCGCGCTCGCCGTCTTTATTTTCTACCGTAACGGTGCTTTCTTGGTCAAATTTAATTGCCGCAGCTAAATTGAAAGTAGTTTCTGCGTTTGCACCGGGCGCAAGTGTATGCGAATCGGTTTGAACACGTACAACATACGCGCCAGGGTCTAGGATAAAGCCGTCGAAATCTAAGGCGGCGTGCGGCGAATTGGCCGTTTTACCGCTTAGCTTGTAGCTGTCGAACGACGCAAAATCGTACGCGTCGAACGTAAGGGTTAGGTCTTCGTACGCATTAGGCGCAAGTAATCCTGTTTTGCCGAATGCCACTAGCTGAACGAATGATTTTTCTACCTCGCCCGAATAGTACGGCGGATTAACGTATACTTGAACAACATCCTTGCCTGCAACCGTTCCTGTGTTTCTTACCCTTACCTTTACGGTAAATTGGGTATCGCGGGTAAGCGTATCGGTGGACATGGAAGGCTCTTCAATCGTCCATTCAAAGTTGGTGTAGGACAGCCCGTAGCCGAACGGGAATTGCACTTTTTCTTGATAGATAAAGCCCGGAAAGCCGCTGTCTGCGTGCCCCGCCGCAATAGGCGCGCCTGTTACAGCGTGCCGCGTGCTTTCGAAATGCGCGGTTTCGTAATAGCGGTAGCCGACGTAAATACCCTCTTGGTAATCTACGTAATGCCCGCCCTCGCCTGCTTGCACACCTCTGGGATTTATGGTAATTGAATTAAGCGGGTCTTGTTGTAGGTCTCTGTAAACGCCGATGCCTAAATGCCCTACCACATGACTGACGTTGGGATTTACGCCGGTCGGGGCAACCGTCGCCCTGGCAAAGGTTGTTTGCTGGTCATGCCCTGTTACAAAGTTTTGCCCCGAAGTTAAAAACGTAGGGTCATGCTGAAACTCACGCATCCATGTGTTAACGGTTTTTCCGCTGGGCGCGATTTCGCCTTTTAAAATTTTGGGTATCGCGCCTGTACCGGCAGTGCCTAACGGCCCTACGGATAATACGGCGTCTATTCCGAAATCGGGGTCTTCGATAAAGCCTAACTGCATTACGTTACAGGCGTTTACTAATAAAATTACTTTTTCAAAGCCTGCTGCCGCAACGCCTTTAATTAAGGCTTCTTCTTCGATAGAAATTTCTAAGTAGGTACGGTTAGGGTCGATAGTGACATCGGTTAGATGGGTGGGACGCGCGCCTGCCGTGTTTGCCCTGTATTGAACGGTAGGAAGGTCTTTACCCTCTCCGCCTAAACGGCTGATAACTATCATAGCGATATCGGAGTGCGCACGCGCGGTTTGCATGCGGGACGCGTTGATAGTAGGCTCATACAAACGGAAGAATACGTGCGAATGCCCGGTAAGCGAATAGCCCTCGCGCCCGTCTTTATATTCTTCTGCATAATCAATCAGCAGTTGATTGGGTGTAAAGCCTTGTGCGCGCATCGAACCTAAGAACGTTTTTGCGGTGGAAGTATCCGCTTCGCCCGAACCCGAACCCGAAAGCACAAAGCCTCCGTCCGTCGCGCCCCAACCGAATATGCTGATATTGCCTACCTCGTTTGATTTAAGCGGCAGTGTATCGTTTTCGTTGCGCAATAGCATAATGCCCTCGCTGGCGATTTCCTCTGCCAAAGCCGCGCTGTCTTCAAGCTGCTTTTCGATTTCTACGCCTTCGGCAACTATGCCGTAGCCGTGAAAGAATTCGGTGATTAGGCTGTTTAGCATTCCGCCTACAATGTTTGCGCCTAATATCACGCAAAAAAGTAACGACATACCAGCGATTGCTATAATCTGCTTAATCGACAACTTAGAACTTTTCATCTTGATTCCTCCAAAAGTTGTAATTTTGGTTTATTGCGCGCAAAGCCTTTTTGCGCATTCTTTTATATATTCTAACATACGCAATAAAGGTTGTCAATACGATTTAGCGTATTTTTACAGTTTTTTTTAGTTTTAAAAAATTTATTTAAAACAATTTTACGGTTAATGCGGTAATTTCTGTTGTAATTGTTTAATAAACGTGATAAAATATCGGTATGTAATACTAATTACGAATGAGTATGGTAAAAGGATTGACGTATGAATAACCGCATATTTTGTTACAGCGGAACCGGAAACAGTTTTGCTTCGGCAAAGCAAATCGGCAAACATTTTAATATAACGCCCGAATTTATCACCGAAGAACTGATTGAAAGCGGTTCGGCGGCGGCGTGTGAATTTTGCGTGATACTATGCCCTAGTTACGCATACGGCGTGCCTGTGCTGGTAAAGAAGTTTTTAAAAAAGTTTCCGCTTAAAGCCGACTATCTTGCAATACTGATTACTTGCGGAACCAAAACGCGCGGGACGGCGGCGGAGGCGGTTAAGCTTTTAAAAAAGAACTCTCAGCAGGTTGATTTTGCTGCGGATATTCAATCGGTGGAAAATTACGTGCATTTATTTGGGCACCCGAAGCCCGAAATTCAAGTAGAAAGGATTGCGGCGCAAAAAATTATAACCGACGATATTTGCCGAAGGCTTGAAGCGCGCGAAAAGGTAAGCGTAAAGCTGCATAGGCCTTTTTCGGCGTTTGTAAGCGGATTGTTCCGCAGTGTTAAGTATACGTTTGTTTGGCGTTACCGCATAAAAAACACGTGCAACGGCTGTGAGATTTGCCGCAAGGTATGCCCTACGGGTGCAATCCGCATGAAAGAACGCAAAAGAAAAGGCAACGTAGTATCTGTGCCTAAATTTAAAGCAAGAAAGTGCGACCATTGTCAGGCGTGTATGCAGCTTTGCCCGAAAAGGGCCATAAAATATTTTAGAATAAAACCCCAAAGCCCCCGCTACCTGCACCACGATGTAACATTGAATGAATTGATAAAGCGGGATTAAATTGGAAACAACCTGCTACAACGGACGCAACGGGCGTAAAGAGTGCCGTTTATTTGAAAAAATCGGAAAGTTCTAGGTAATCCAACTGCTTTTTATCTTTATATACGCGCATACTGCCTGCGCTGATATCGTCGGATACGGCAACCTTGCCGTCTATTATACCTACTTCTATTTTTATGTCGATAAGGTCTAGGCCGCGCTTTTCTAAATCGTGCTTTACGATAGCACAAACTTTTTTGACAAGCTTTTCGATTTCGACGGCTTGCTTATGCGTAAAAAGCCCCAGCGCAACCGCGTTTTCTGCCGTTACGGGCGGGTCGTTGCGCGCGTCGTCTTTTAACGTGATTTCGTAAACCGCGTTTAGCTTTGCGCCCTCTTGCACGTACATTCCGTAGCGGCGCACGAAGCTGCCCGATGCGGTGTAGCGCACCACAAATTCTAAGCCGTTGCCAAACATGGTTACGGGGCGCACTATCATTTCTTTTTCTTTTAAATCGGTTGCGACATAATGCGTGCGGATTCCCGCTTTTTTTAGTAATTCAAAATAGTAGGTTGTCATGTGCAAGGCTGCCGAACCTACGCCCGCTACCTCGCCTACTACCAAATTGCCGCCAGGGTCTTTTCCGCCGTCTTCTCCGCCTGTAACGGAGTCTTTAAATTTTAGCAAGAAATTGCCGTCGGGCAGACGGTACACGTCTTTGGTTTTTCCTTTCTTTAACAGTTCCATATTTTTTCACCTTTAAAAACGGATTTTAGCACTTTATATGTGCAAACATTGGGTAGAGTTTATGCTGTAACATATTCAATGCTTTTTTAATACTAATATAAATAGTTTTATTTGTCAAGCGTGCAAAATAATATTTTTTGCTTAGGCGTTTGACAATTTTGTTAGGACAATGCTATATTTAAAAGGATAAGGAGATTTTATTTTTATGGATTATACCCAAACCCAAATGTACCGTGAGATGTGCGAACAGCCCGATATTTTGGCAGGGATGCGCGCGCGTTTAAGTAAACAGCTTGCGCAAATTGCGGCGGCGGTAAAAAAAGAAAATCCGCAGTATGCGGTAACGGCGGCGCGCGGCAGCAGCAACAACGCTTGCACGTATTTTAAATACTTGTGCGAAACGCACGTAGGGCTTCCTTGCGCCTCTGCCGCGCCGTCTGTGTATACGGTGTATGACGGCGCGTTAAAAATCCGCAATGCGTTAGTAATCGGTGTTTCGCAAAGCGGAAAGGCGGCGGACGCGATTGCCGTTTTAGAAAAAGCGGCGGCAGCGGGCAGTATTACGGTTGCCGTAACCAACGACCCCGACAGCCCGATGGCAAAATGTGCGCGCTTTCATATCTATTTGCAAACGGGGCCCGAAATAAGCGTTGCCGCTACTAAGACTTTTACGGCGCAAATGTATGCTTTATTGCTGTTAGCGGAGGCGTTGTGCGGCAGTAAGGCTTTGCAATCGGCAGCGGAAAAAATTCCTGCGGGCGCGGCGCAAACGCTGCTACTGGCGGAAATCGTAGCAAAGGCGGCAAAGCAGTTTACCGATTTAGACAGCGCGGTGGTGCTGGGCAGAGGTACAAACTACTCCGCTGCGTTAGAATGCGCGCTTAAAATGCAAGAAACCACCTATATACAAACCAAAGCTTATGCAAGTTCGGATTTTTATCACGGGCCGTTTGCGATTTTAGACGAAAAAAGTACCGTGTTATTGCTTGCGCCGCGCGGCGAATGCTATCAATCGATGTGCGATGCACTGCAAGCGTGTCAAAAAGCGGGCGCGCAAACCGTAGTGTTTACGGACGCGGATATTGCGGACATTAAGGGCACGCGCGCAACGCTTAAAGTACCTAGCGGGACGGATATAGAAACGCCGTTTTATAACGTGCTTACGGCGCAAATGTTTGCCAACGCGCTGAGTGCGGCAAAGGGCTTAAACCCCGACGCCCCGCGCGGATTAAATAAGGTAACCGTTACGTTGTAGGAAACGCTTTTACTTATCGTATTTGCGGATATTGCCGAAGTTGTCTACGTATTCGTCGCTTTCTAGCTTTATGAATTTATCGCTGCCGGGCGTTTTGTCTTTGGCGTATTTTTCTTGCGAATCGCCTCCGCCGTAGTTTGTGTGGGCTTTATGATACCCCGCCCCGTCCTTTTGCAGTTCGGTTTTCTTGCCGAATTGGTCTTTTATTACGGTTTGCCCCTCATTGGCTTGTGTTTGCTTTGGCTGATTAAAGCTTTGGTTTTGTTTGGTGAGGGAATTGAATATTGAGTAGCCTATAATACCGATAATCATAATTACCCAAAAAGAAGCCTTTGACCCTGGCCACCCTCCGCCTTTGCGCATTTTACTTTTTACCACAGCCGAAACAGCGGTGGTAATCAAAATAAACGCAACAAGCCAGCTTGTAAGGTATAGCGCAGCTCCAAAAGAATCTATTTCGTTGTTAGAACCACCGACAAATATAATCATCAAAATAATGTATACAACTATAACCGCTACATTCAGCCACGCAAAGATTTCGCTTAGCACAACCGCCGCGCCGCCGTATTCTTTGGTGCCTTTTGTGCCTATAAATTTGCCGTTTGGTAATTTTCGTTTAGCGGCAGTGGTTTTTAACAGCAAAGCAAGGTATACAATGAAATTTATGAAAGCGACAGGACCTACATATACTATAACCCAAACCCACATCCACATCTCCCCGATTACTAATAGAATAAAGCCCATCGCAACACACACCGCAAAGATAAAAATAGCTTTAGGGGAAACTGTTTTGCCGACAAACTTTATAATAACAACCCAAACTAAACCCGCAATCGCAGCCACAAGCATAGAAATACTCGAAAGCAAAATAAGAAAAATCCTATTTATCTCATCATTTATATATATAAACCCATTTATATATATCTCACCATTCTCGCGAAGCTCGCGAAGCCAACTTAACTGAAGCATAAAATATGGTATATCATACGACTTTAGGATAAAAAACAACGCCGTGCAAACACAAACAATGCTAAAAGTTTTAAAGGAAAGTGCGGTTTTGGCAGTCTTTTTTGACCTAAATTTAGAGAAAATCAACATGAATACAGAGGTACATAACATGAGTACAGTGATAAACAAAAACACAAAGGATAAGGGATGATAATGATTAGTTATCCCAAACAATGGCCAGATCTCTAACACAACAAGCATTGCAGATAGGCATATACATACAATCCAAAAGGTTTTTTGGGTGTTTTTTTCTTCTTGCACTGCCTCTTTTGCGGGGGTGGGTTCTTGCAATACTTCTTCGGGTGGTGTGGGTTCTTGCAGTAAGGACGCGCCGCAGTCGGAACAAATTTTTAGGGTTATTCCGTTAGGCCAACCGCATGAAGGGCAATTTATTCGGGGTCTTAATGCCTTTTCTTCTAAATCCATAAGTAAAATTCCTGCCGTCTAAGGTACATTTTTTATTTGCAACGATAGAGTTATCCACACTATATTGCATGATAAAAAGTATACGTCGTCGTCGTCGTCGTCTATGTCAAGCGATTTTGGGGTGTTTTGGCGGGGAAATTTTTATGAGGGGGAAATTTTTTTTTGGGGTTATCCACCATATGTTTTTTAATTACTTTTATTTACATAATGTTTTACTAATGGAGAATTTTATTTAAAGCCTTAGCCTTAGAAAAATTCCCCTCTTTGAGGCGCGACGCGGCGGCCTAAAGCCTGCAAAAACACACCGTGTTTTTAGCCAAAGCGGGGAGTGAGGAACGAACGACCCATTGTAGGCGTTAGCAGACGGGGTGGAAAGGCGTTTTTCTTTCCACCCCGTCGGATTGGGAGTATAAGCTTTTCTTTCCACCCCGTCCGCTACGCGTCCACCCCTCAAAGAGGGGAATTTTTTAGCGGTCTGTTAGCGCGCATCAATCAGAGGGGAATTTTTTAGTGGTTTATTTTTACAAAGTCAATCGATGAGGGGGATTTTATGGGGTTTTAAGGTTTTTTTTGCGTTGTTTTAGGTATTGTTTGTTGGGGTAAAACCATATATGCGCTAGCGGGTTTTCGGTTTGGGCGATGCAATCGTAGTCTACTACCGAGTGGTATTCCGCGCCTAGCTTGGGGGTTTTTTGCTGTAACTTTTTATATTTTAAAACCATTTTATCTAATTTGTTTTCCGCGCTTTTGTTAAGGTTTTTTAGCAGTGCTTTGGAGGAGGCATCTACGGCTAAATCCTTAGTTTCGCCCGCGTAGCCCGCTTTCCAAAAGACGTAGTCGTGCCGCTGTTTTTTAATGCGGAGGCGTTCGTTTTTGCGCCAAATCTTGCGGAAGGTTTTGTTGATTAACTTGACTAGCTTAGCGTCGGTAATATCGGCGTACAGTTCTTGCTCGTACTCGCAAGTATTTTCTGCTACATAGATAATGCGGTCGTCCGCGTAGTTGCACACGGTGCGGATATTGTAAAAAACCTTTTGGCGGATTGAACCGTCTAGGTTCATTTTATATAGCGAATATACGCCGTTATCATCCTCGGCGATATAAAAAATCTTGTTTTTCTTGATGCCTAAAACGCGGTCTACCTCTGGGATAAGCTCTTTTCTGCCTGTGCCGTTTAAGCGGACGCTGTATAGCTTTTCGGCGTAATCTAGGTAATACAGCCTGCCCTTTTCTATAAAAACCTCTGTTTTTTTGCCCGAATCGCCTACCGCGAATAATTTTTCTACGCCGAATGCGATTTCTTGCTCTGAACCGCCCGATATCGGCAGACGGAAAATGGTGTATAGGTCATTTTTTCCGCGATAGGTGTAGATGTAATCTTCGTCATGAAACAAGATAGCTTTCATGTAGCGCATGACTTCGCAAGGCTCGCCGCCGTGCGCGTCTACGCAGTACAGCGACTGCACGCGGCTGTTGCCTACGCGATAAAAAACCTTGCCCTCGTAGCAGCCGTAGTAGCGGTAGACGTTTTGCGCTAAAACCTGTTCTTCGTGCGAATCTATATCGGGCTTGCGGTAAATGGTAATGTTGTCGGGGCCTTGACGGTCGTATACGCGCGTAAAAATTACGGACTTATCGTCTAGAATTTCGCGGATTTCGGCCTTGCCGTGAATCAGCAGCTTAGTTCTGCCGCAGTATGTATCGGTAGAAAACAAGGCTTTTTCTAGCTCTATGCGTTTCTTTTTTAACAATTCGTCCGAACACTCACGGTAGGCTATGTAGTAATAGGCGTCGTCTTTTTTGTTTTGAAACTCGAAAATATTTTGCCGTATCAGCTTAGGGCGGCGTTCGACGGCATCCCAAACCCATAAGTCGTATGCCTCAGGCGCGGGCATTTCGCACTCGGCTGTAATTTGATGTTTTGCGAAAAACTCTTTTTTTAGATTATAGGAGGCGGGATTGCCCCTTACTAAAATAACAAATTCGCCGTCGGTAAAATCCTTAGCTTCGGCATGGCATTGGGGGAACGACAGCGCGCCGTAAAATACTAAGCACGATTTTTTCGGCTTAGGGATAAGCGCGCCTTTAAGGTGCTCGAACGGTACATCGGTGTTAAACCAATTCAGCGAAGAACTTCCCTTACTTGCGTAATAGTAATCGTCTGCAAAAAAATACACTAAGCCTGTTTGCGGTGCAACGGGCGTTTCGGCTATCAACCGCCCGAAAGCGGGATACAGCATATTATTTTTTATGTAAAACGGTTTGTCGCGCAGTATTAAAAACGCCCCTGCCCTTGCGCAGAGATTGATTTTTTTTAAAAATTCTGCCGAATCGCCGTATTCGGAAATTTTGGCTAACGTGCGCGCCGCTGCTATACAGTTTCCGCTTTTATATTCGGTAACGCCCTTTTGATACAAGGCGGGCGCGTTTAGCTTGCGCTTAGCGTACCGCTCTGCCGCCGCTTTTTGACACTCGTCGGCTAAATCGCGGCGCACCTCTACATAATCCTCTAAAACGGACGGCACGCGCAGCTTTTCTAACCGCTCGGAAAACAGCTTTAACTCGCGGGCTTTAAGCTGTTGCAGCTGCGCCTCGCTTAAACCGTATTTTTGCGCGTAGTGGTAGTAGTCGCCCAAATTTTTTGCGTAGCGGTCTAGGTTTTTTATAAAGGTATCCGCGCTTTCCTTTAAGCAGTCAAAATCGTTATGCGCTTTATTGACGTGCCTTTTGGCTGTGTAGTCGTCGATTACGGCGTGTAAGCCTTTTTCGATATGTTCGGCCTTTTTTTCTAAGCATACGCATAAATACTCAAAATTCATTTCCCATACCGCGCTTTGGTCGCCGTATGAATGCGTCATGCGGTCTAGTACCGCGTCGATTTCGGCAACCGTAAAGGCGGAGGGGTCTTTTGCAAAGCAAGCCCAATCGTAGTGGTCGAATAGGTAGCCGATATAGGCTTTTGCCGCAGCGGGCGTTTTGATGTCCGCGCTGCGCAGCGCGGCGGCCTCTGATACAAGGTTGGCATTTTTTACGCTTGCCGATGAGGGTGTGTTTATCCAATCGCCGCAGCTGATGCAGCGGTACGAAAGCAGCGCGGGATTGTAGTGATTAGGCGCGGTACAGCTAGGACACCGCGCGACAGGCTTTTGCGCTTTTGCCTCGTCCGAATCGGGCGGCGGTGCGGCGGGCGCGGAAGATGCAGACGGCGCGTCAGAAATTGCCGCCGCGCTTGCGTCCGCAGGCTCTGCCGATACGGTGTCGGCCGCTTGAACCGTTTCTTGCACGGCTTTTTTGTTTTTTTCTTCCTTAGGCACTTTTGTTTTCACCCCGCCCTATTTTGCTAAAAAAATTATCCGCATGAACAAAAAATATTTTGTTTATATCTTGCTGCGTGTAGCCTAAGCCTTGTAAATCGTCCGCTAGCAAAGCAAATTCTGTGTAAGTTGATAAGCCCTTAACGGGGTCGGTTCCGTTAAAGTCGGTTCCTATACATAAGCCGTTAATGCCGAATGCTTGAATAAAGGTGTCTATTTGGCGCACATAATCGGCGCGGGTTGCGGCTGCTTCGGGCTTTCCCATAAACTGCGCTACCAGTGTTAAGCCTATAATTCCGCCGCGCGAAAGTATCAGCCGAATTTGCGCGTTGGTAAGGTTGCGCGGGTGCGCACACACCGAATGTAAACAGGTATGGCTGTTTATCGGTACCGCTACCCTGTCGCATACTTGATAAAAGGTTTTTTCGTTTAGGTGGGCGGTGTCGGCTGTAATGCCTGCGGAGGTAAGCTTTTGCAGTGCGATTTCGCCCAAAGGAGAAAGCCCCGCGCTTGAACCCGCGCCGCCGCCCAAAGCATTTTCGCCGTTCCAACAAATTCCTGCGTATAGTACGGGCAGTGCGCACACGGCGTCTATGCAGCTAACGCCCTTTACAAAGCCCATATCCTCTACTGCGTACAGTCGGCTTTGCGATACGGGATATTTTTTTATGTACCCATTGATAAAGGCAAGCGGCGCGCGCATCTGCGTGGTGTAAAACGCCGACACAATGCGGTGCGGCGTTTGCGCGGCGTATGCGGCGGCAACCTCCTCTTCGGAAAACCCGCGCGTGGGTAAATCGTTATGCAAATCAAAAACTTTCATTATACTTTACGCTGAATCTCTACTATATCGTATTCAAACATATTATAAATGCGCAGGATTTCGGCGTACGGAGGAATTTTTTCCAGTTCGAATACCTTGTAATCGTGCAGCAATAAAAACTCCTCTACTGCCAACTTGCCCGTTTTGAGAATTCCGATGCGCGGTTTTTTTGCCGAACGCAGTTCGATGGTTTCCATGAGTGCCAGCGCGCAAGCAAAGATTACGTTTACTACAAAATCGTTGTAGTATATAAATTCTTTGCTTTTTCGGTCGGCCTTAATACGGTTGATGCTTTTTTCGTAGTTTTTAGAAACTATATCAAAATATAAGCCCGTCATCATATTGACGCGCAAATAAAACTGATTAAGGGCAGAATCTAACGCTTTGCGCCCCGTAGCAACTAATTCGGCGGCAAATTCGATAAAGATTTCTAAAATTTCCTCGCGCTTGATGTTGCGGTTTTTAGACGAAAACATGACGCGCTTATAGCCGTCTATATGCACGCGCGGCATAAGCATTTCTAAACAAAACGTTAAGCCTTGCAGCAGCAATTCTTGCCGCAGAGGGTCATTTTTTTTGATGTAGATGTTTTTAAACAAGGTGTTAAACGTAAAAGTCGCCGCCGAATGGCAATGCGCAATAAGCTGCTGCAACAATTCGCTCGGAACGGTTAGGTATTGTGAACGGTGTTTTTTATCTAACGACTCGTAATAATTTTTTATATGCGTTAGAGTGTCTTTATTGTACGCGACATTGTCTGAAAAATCGGGACGGTGCCGCTCTAACGAATATTTAGGGTCTAGCGTTTGGGCAAACTCTAACAACCCTTGCGCAATTTTAGACGCCGCTTCGTAATCCTGCTGCGTAGGGATTTGCAGCATAAGCTCCATAGAAAAGCCACTGCTTGCCTTGATACACGCGTCTATGCCTACCTCTATCAGTGATATTACCCCGTCTGCGATTTCCTTATCGAAAACTAGCATGAGTTGTTTATCTATGGTAACAAATAAGCCTACGTATTTGCCGATTAAGGTTAGCTTAGCGCGTATGTGCGGGGTTAGATGGTCTTCGTAAAAATTTTCGCACAATTTATTATATTGCGCAAGCATCATAACCGAAATTTCGCTGATTGCCGCGCGCACAAACGGAATTTTATACTGCATGTCCACTTGCGCGTTTTCTAGCTTAAACAGCGAATATTTTAATAACCGCATAATTTGCAGCGGCGTATCGTATTCTTCGTTGTTTTCGTTATCGTAAACCTCGCACAGCCCCGCGTAATAAAACGACAGGTAGTGGTTTGCGTTGTATTCCAACGATTTTTGAAAATGAATCATCGCCTCGCGGTAGTTGGTGTTATCAAAATACTGCTTGCCTGTTTCAAACGAATAATTAGCCTCTACCGAATCGATAAAAGAATTTTTAATCCGCAAAAGCTCTACGGTAAGTTGGCCTTCGCATAAGGGACACTTAACCGAATCAAAATGCTCGGATGCAAGCATGATATTTTTTCCGCAATGCGGACAAACGGCGTAAACTCCTGCCAAAGGAAAACCTCCAAAAGTATAATAATTTATTATACAATATTATTCGGCAAATGTAAAGGGTTTTATTTTAACAAATTATCTATGTTTTTATGCCGATTTTTTAAGCTTGTTTGCCCGTCAGCCGAACAGTTTAAAGCCTGACAGTGCTTTAAAGGCTGTGTTTAAGCTTTCTGCTTGTTCGGGATATTTTGCATACCCTTCGCTTGTAAAGGCAGTGCCGTCGCTGAATGTAACCGTTAAAGACCAAAAATCCCCGTCAAGTATAGGGGTGGAATACTGTTCTTTTAGCTGAAAAATGCCGATATCTATAATGCTTGAAAATAAATCTTCCGCTTGATGCTGCGTAAAAACTGCCGCTATCTCGTAATCCGAAACGCCTTGTTTGGTTGAATAGGTCAGTTGTGTGAAGTCGTACAATTTATGCTCTGAGTGCTGTATTAACCCGTTTGACGTATAAAAATGTATTGCCGCGATTGTTCTATACACATAGGGGTAGGTTTTATTAACCTCTACCTCTACTGCCCCCGATATATCGGCTTTATCAACCTCTAAAACCACTGCCCAATAACTTATAGCATGAGAGGCCTCCATGCTTATTGATACAAAATTGATATCTAATATTAATTTATCGCCTTGCTTATGCAGCTGTTTTGCTTCTACTAGGATGTTGTCCGTTGTGCCGAAACTAAATAGATAGACAATCAAAGCTTTTTCTGCAAAAAATTGTTCGTCATAATCCCGTAAAAATTCAAAGCCGTCTAAAAGGTCGGTTTCTACATCCGAATGCGGCTCTGTAATAATGGCGGTAAAGTTATCATACTGCACGCCGTTCGTCTGATTTTTAATTAGGCCTACCGAAAAAGGAATCGGGCTGTCGGGTGCTACAACGGTAAACTCGCGGCTGACGCCGTGCATAATAGTAACCTTACCTGGCTTTAAGCCTATAATGGTTAAAGGGCGGTTAAAAGCAGACTTGCCGTTTTCTTCGGCGTAGTCTGCTACGGTTGTATCGGAAATGTCCCATATCGGGGGCGGTTTTCCGTCAAGGAGAATGTCAAATTCAACCGTTTTAATTTCGGCGTTTCGGGATAAACGGTCTACGGCTTTAATTACGTTAAAATAGTTCGGCTGCTCTAATTCTAAATAAAGATTTCCACCGTAGTTTTTTACGGCGGAAAATTGCGCTTGAAATTGCACCTGCGGAAAATCTTCGGGCGTATAGGTTTTAGCCGCGTTATATTGCGTCAGCGTAACCCAAACGCCCTCGAAATTAAACGGCTGCCGATACGCGCTTAAATGGCCTTTGGGCGTTATGGTTAACGTTTCGCCTACTTTAAGGGTATCGATGGGCGCGTCTAAATATCGGGTGTCGACAGTAGGAAACGGCAAATCCCTGCAATTGTGTGCAGAACTAATACGTTGGTCTGCATCTAAAAGGCTTTTAAATTCTTCTTGTTTGTCCGCTCCGCTTTCGTTTAAAATAAAAAGCAAGGATTGATTTTGCTGCGAAATGTACATCTTTTTAAAATTATACGCCTTAAACGCGCTTTCGGCATTCTTTAAAACCTCGTCGGCGTATTGCGCCTTTACGTGTGCATAAACAGCGTTGTCGTTTGTCCATTCGGTTAGGTCGGGACGGAAAGGGTCTTGCGTGCCTGGACCTAGCAGTACTTCGTCTTTCAGTACTTCGCAAGAAGCAAAAACCGCAAGGCTAAACAAAAAAACTATTCCGCATAGGATGGCTGTTAGATGTTTTCTCATAATTAACCTCCCTTTTCGACTGCTTCGGGCTTTTTATTTTATCATTTAATTATACCATATTTTCGGCAAATGTAAAGGGGTTTTTTTAACAAATTATTGTGTCTGTTGTGCTGTAAATTGCGCTAGATTTTCGTTGAGAAGCATATGTATTTTATCAAAATCACATATACGCAGTGCGTAACAGTTACTTGTTGAGGTAATGATAAGCTTACCTGCATTAGCATTACCTAGTACCCATAAACCGAATTTACTTTTCTCTATCGAAATAATATCTTTAAGCGGCAAAACAATTTGTTTTTTAGTATCGGGAAAAAGATATAAAAATTCTTTTTTTTGTGTAAGAATTACATCGTTATTTCTTTTTATATACAATCCAAACAAAAACAGCCCGATTAATCCTGTTGGAACGGCTCCGATTATATATAAAATATGTTCGGTAAAGGCGACAGCAATAAAAAATATACAAACAAACAATAAAAAAATGCCTCCGAATGACACGCAAAGTACAAATAAATTTGATACCGCCTTATAAGCGTAGATATTGTTGTAATGTTCGATTTTTTCTTCCATACATAACACTTTTTAGTTTATATTTATTATACTATTATTTCGGCAAATGTAAAGGGGTTTTTAGTTGGGGTTTTGTTGTTGCTGTTTTTTTAATTTTCTTGAAACCACTGCTGCGCAAATTACGGCTATACATCCTAAAACAAGCAAGACGTAATCGATAATAACTAATGCGCTAACCTCAGAAGGAATCTTTACTCTGCTTAGCACAAGTACAAAAACATTAAAAAACTTTAAGCCGAACCACACTAGCATAGATAATAAAAAGAAAGCTACATATCCGCCCGAAATAAGTGTATTTTTATCTAAAATGACTAACAAGACTACTAAAAGAAAAAGTATCGCAATTGCAAGGGGCAGCAATAATACCCATATGACGAACGGTAGTACGGCTACCTTACTATAATAGCGTACAAATATCAGTATGCTTACAGCCGAAATGGATGCGGCTAAGGCAAGCAGTGTAATGATAAAGATATAATAGACAGCTTTATATTTTTCTTTCATTCGTCATTAAGCCCCGTCCGCAATGTATAAAAAATCAAGAGATACGTGATTAGCAAAATGTTGCCCTTAGATTTATGCTAGCATAGTTTTTGCGCTGTGTCAATGCTTATTGCGAAATTTGTCATAACTTGTACAAAGCCGAATATCATTAAATAATATGAAACGCTTGTACAAGGCTGTTTTAATAGTAACGGTATTTACCCTGATTGACAGAGTTTTGGGGTTTGGGTTTAAAATTTATCTCTCGCGTGAGTTGGGCGCGGTAAGCGTAGGCATTTATCAGGTGGCGCTTTCGATGTTTTTTGTGCTGCTTACCTTTACCACTAGCGGTACGCCCTTAGTGGTAAGTAAAATGACCGCGCTGTTTAGAAAAAAGGGCGATACGCAATCGGAGTTTTCTACCGTTGCCGCTGCGTTGGTGGTGGGCTTGTTATTTTCGTGCGGGCTGAGTGCGGTGTTTTTTATTTTCCGCGAACCGCTAGGCAATATATTTGCGGCGCGTGAAAGCATGAACCTATTGCTGCTGCTTTTGCCGGGCGTGATGTTTTCGGGCGTATACGCGGCGTTTAGGGGCAATATGTGGGGGCGCGAACGGTATGTGGCAGTTTCGGTAATCGAATTAATCGAACAGACCGTGCGTATTTTTGTTTGCGTACTGCTGATTATGCTAGGCTTTAACAAGTTGCGCATGACGGCGGTTTCGATGTCGGTGGCGTGCGGTGTAACGGCGATAGCGTGCATGATTTGTTACTTTAAGGCTAAGGGGAAATTAAAATCTCCTAAGGGGCATTTAAAGCCGCTGATTAAGCAAGCCTTGCCCGTAACGATGATTCGCGCGTCGAATACGTTGGTGGCGTCGCTGATAGGCATAACGATACCGTTTTTGCTGCAAGGCTCTGGGCATAGCTTAGCGGGTGCGTTGGCGGTGTACGGAACGGCGGTAGGCATGGCGCTGCCGCTGTTATATCTGCCCGTAACGGCGGTAGGAAGTTTAGCCTACGTAATGATACCCTCTTTAAGCTCGGCGTACCATACGGGCGATAAAAAAAGCGTGAAATCGCAAATCGAAAGCGCAATCATTTTTTCGCTGATTATGGCGTCGCTGTTTATGCCTATGCTGTTGGCGTTAGGCGAACCTATCGGGGTATTTATTTACGGAAACGCCGATGCGGGAAGATTTTTAGCGTTTTCGGCATGGCTGCTTATTCCGATTGCCGCCGAAAATATTATTTCTAGTATGATGAACTCGTTAGGGCTTGAAAAGCGCGGCTTTATCAACTATATTATCGGCGCGGCGTTGATGTTTGCGATTATGTTTGCGTTTTGGGGACGCTTCCGCATAGAAATTTTAAGTATTACGTTAGGCATAGCGTGGACGTTTTCTACTATTTTAGATATTATCGCCATTAAAAAAAGAACGGGCATACGGCTGTCGTTTATAAAGCCCTTAATTAAATGTATCTGTTTGATTGTGCCGTCTACGTTTTTAACCTCGTGGCTGTATACGCTTACAAACGGCTTGCCTGCCGTTGTAAGGCTGCTAATCGCGTCTTGCGTGGGTACGCTGTTTTTCGCGCTTACGGCGTCTGTTTTCGGCGTGATTAATTTAGCGGTTATTTTCCGTAAGAAGTCTAAGAAGTACGGAAACCGACTGCTTAATAACGGGATGCAGCAAGGCGGGGTTAAGCGCGCAAAGCGGTTCAAGAACAAAAAGACGGTTGTGTAAATCGGGGTGCGGGATGATTAAATCCTGTTCGTTTACTACCGCATTTTCATAAAACAAAATATCCAAATCTACGGTACGCGGGCCGAACCGTTGGGTGCGTACCCTGCCTAGCTTGTTTTCGATTTCGTTTAGGGCGGACAAAAGCCCGCGCGGCGGTAACAGGGTGCAAATTTTTGCCGCGCCGTTTAAAAAGTCGGGTTGGTCTATATTAAGATACGGCTTATACTCGGTAAACGTAGAACAAGCCGTAATAAAGCAATCGCTGCGTGCGTTGATTGCGTCTACGGCGGACGAAAGATTTTTTTCGCGGTTTCCTACATTTGAACCTAAGCCGATATACGCGGTGCGCCATTCCCTTTTGCACACGACAGAAACATAGCCTATCGGCAAGCCGACGGGCGCGTCGGGCTTTTTAACCTCGATTTCCGCCGCGCTTATTCCGCTGCTATTAGGGCGCGGCGGATACTTTTGCAGTAGTGCCGCGCACAGCTTTTCGGCGGCGGTTTCGATTAGGTTATATGCGGTGCTTTGCATAATGCGGGTTATTTCGCGGCAAACTTCGGCGTAATTTACCGTTGCTTCGATGGTGTCGGACGCGGCGGACGGGCGCGATACATCTAACTCTGCGCATACCAAAAACTTTTGTCCGCGCTTTTTTTCTTCGGGCAAAACGCCGTGATAGGCGTATACTTGTAAGTCTATAATTCGGATTTTGTCCATAGCTAAAAAATTCCTTATCTAATCATTTTGTTCTTTGCTTGCTTTGATTGCCTCTATCAAAGCTACTACCCGCTTGTTTGCCAAAACATCGTGAACCCGTACAAATGCCGCGCCCGCTATCGCCGCATGCGCGGTAACCGCCAGCGTAGCTTCATGCCGCTGCGGCGTTTCTAAGCCTAATGCCGCGCCGATAAATGATTTGTTGGACGCGCCGATAAGCAGCGGATATCCAACCTTAATAAATTGCTCTATGTGCGCAAGGCACGTTAGGTTTTGGCGGGCAGTTTTTCCGAAACCGATGCCGGGGTCCAGTATAATTTTATCCTTGCTTATGCCCGCGTTTTGGGCGATTTGCAGCGAAACGGATAAATCGTTTAACACATCGGGAATGAAATTTTGGTATTCGGCAACGCTTTTATTGTGCATAAGTACGCAGCAAGTGCCGCTTTTTGCTACTATGTTAGACATATTTAGGTTGTTTTCGTGCCTGAATCCCCAAATATCGTTAATCATATCTGCGCCCGCTTCGATGGCTGCCGCCGCGACTTCCGCTTTGTAGGTGTCGCAGGATACGGGGATATCTACGCTGCTTTTGACGGCTTGAATAATCGGCGCGACGCGCGCAATTTCCTCTGCGATAGAAATTTGCGTGTGGCCGGGGCGTGTGGATTCGCCGCCGATATCTATGATGTCCGCGCCCTCTTTAAGCATTTCTTCGGCGCGGAACAACGCGGAGTCTACTGCGTTATAGCGGCCGCCGTCGTAAAAGGAGTCGGGCGTTACGTTTAAAATACCCATGATATAGGTGCGGTTTTTTATATCAAATTTTTTAGTGCCGATGTTCATAAAATAAGCTCCGCATTTTTGTACCGCCACTTGCACGCATCGGCGGCTTTACAAAACATGCAGTTGCGCGAAAGCTTGTCGGCGCGGAAAAGTATGTCCGATAAGCTTCCCGCCTGTATGTTTTTGCCGTCGCGGTGAACCAAAATCGCTTTAACAATTTCTTGTATGTCCGCCTCGGTAAAGCCTGCGTCTTGCAATATCGGAACGCACAGCTCCGCGCCCGAAATATTGTGCGGCGTTTTATCCTCGTACTGCTGCCATTTGCCGATGTCGTGCAAGAGTGCGGCGGCGTAAATTTTTTCTTTATCTGCACCCTTTTCGCTTTCTAACGCCAAAATATAGCCGATACGCGCTACATCTAAAAAGTGCGGCAGGTTGTGCTTGCAAAATTTGCGCCCTTTTTCGTGCGCTTTATTTGCTTTGACAAATTTTAAAAACTGCGGATTGCGCAGTATTTTTTGAATTTTTTCCAAGCATACTCCTTTGCGGCCTACGGCAGTTTTATCGCTGTAAAAAACCGCTCCTTTAAGGTGTTGTTTTCGGCAAAGCAGCCGCGCGCGGCGTAGGTAAAGGTTTTTGCACCAGGCTTTTTTACGCCGCGCATAGACAAGCATAAATGCTCTGCCTGCGTGGCTACGATTACGCCCTCCGGCTTTAAATGCTGCCAAAATGCGTCTGCGATTTCTGCCGTAAGGTTTTCTTGAATTTGCGGCTTTTTACAAAAATAATCTACTATCCGCGCAATTTTAGATAAGCCCAAAACCTTGTCTACGGGAATATATGCAACGTGGGCAACACCGAAAAACGGCAGCAGATGATGCTCGCAAAACGAATAAAAAACGATGTCCTTTTCCAACACCATTTCACTGCCTGCAGAGGTAAAGGTTTTGCTGAAAAGCTGCGTTAGATTTTCTTTAGGACAAAAAAGCTCGTCCGCCATGCGTGCGACGCGTTCGGGGGTTTCGACAAGCCCCTCGCGGTTTTTATCCTCGCCGATTGCCTCTATAAATAGGTTGACGGCTTTTTTTATTTTATTTTTGTCTAACATAGTACTCCTTTATAGCGTTTTCAACAGGCTTTATAATGGATAACGAACCGAACACAACCAGTATATCAGATTTTTTTGCGGCTGTAAACGCTTGTTGTACGGCGTCAAGCGGGCTAAAAGCGGCAACGGTTTCGGGGCAATACTTTTTTGCAATTGCTTGTAGTTCTTGTGCGCGCAGCAGCCGCTTGTTTTGGGGCAGGTCTACGGTGTAGATACCTTGTGCAAGCGGCGCAATAGATTTAATTATATTTTCGGCGTCCTTATCGCGGTATATTCCCGTTATAAAAATACATTTTGCCGCAGGGTACGCTTGATGCAGGCTTTCGGCTAGCTGCTCCGCGCCTTGCGGATTGTGCGCGCCGTCTGCAATACACAGCGGCTTTTGATTAAGGATAGAAAACCGCCCCGCCCATTGCGCGCTTTGTAAGCCTGTTGAAATGTGTTTTTCATAAAAGCCCAAACATCGGGCGGCGGCGGCGGCAAGTCCTGCGTTTCTGCGCTGATATGCCGCCATGCTGTAAATTTGATTTTGTTCCGCTAAGCCCGCAACCGTCAATTCGGCGTTTTTTTCGGCGCAAAAACGTTGTATGACAGACATAATTAAGGGATTTTGCGCAGTTGTAACCAGTTTAATGCCCTCTTTGATAATACCGCACTTAACTTCGGCGATTTTTTCAACGGTGTCGCCAAGCACTTCGGCGTGGTCTATGCCGATATCGGTAAGCACGGTTAGCGCGGGTTTTTGTATACAATTAGTCGCGTCGTCCCGTCCGCCCATGCCCGTTTCTAAAAATACAATTTCGCAATTTTCTTTATAGAAATACAGCAGCGCTAAGGCGGTTTCGGTTTCGAAACGCGTGGGGCGGAAAAATCCGTCCTCTGCCATTTCGTCTGCGGCGGCAAAGATTTTTGTTAGCAATTCGGCGGCGCAAGCTTTGTTAATCCACTGCCCGTCTACGCGGATATTTTCGCGCCAGCATTCTAAGGGCGGCGAGGTGTACGCGCCGCTTTTCTGCCCTGCCGCGCGTGCGATTGCATCTAAATAGGCAAGGAACGAACCTTTGCCGTTTGTGCCTGCAACGTGAACGATTTTTAATTTTTCCTGAATGCTGCCTAATCTGCGCATCAATTCGCGCATGGTGTCCAAACCCATGCGGCTGCCCAATGCGTTAAGCGCGTTCAGCTTTTTTTTAGCTGTTTCGTAATTCATGTACTTTAGCTGAACCACCTCCTGCGCAGCGCGTCTATTTTGTTAAGCGCGCCTGTATCGCTAATTGCAGAAACTGTATCCGTTTGATAGCTTGTAATCATTGTTGGATTTTCAACGTTTAACATTTTTAACATAAGCCGCGCTTGCTTTTCCGCAAAAGCTGTTTCGCCGTACCCGCCTGCGGTTAAAATCACCGCGCCCTCTTTTTTAGGGCCTATTATCGGTGCGGTACGGTAACCGTCTTTAAAGCAGCATTGAAATCGGCTTAATACGTCTAGTAAAAAGCCTGTTAAATTGCCGAAATATACAGGCGATGCAAGCACTACGTATTTTGCCGACTGCGCCGCGCTGTATACCTTTTGCATACCGTCCGCTATGCGGCAAACGGATTGCGTTTTGCAAGCCTTACAGTTTACACAAGGCGAAACGGTATCGCCGCCGAACGCAAGCCAAAGGCAATCCGATTTTTTACCGTGCAGCAGGCGTGATAACAATGCGTCTGTATTTCCCTGTCCGCGCAGTACTCCGCTTAAAACCAAAACATCCTTCGGCATAAAAATAGTATAACAAATATTTACCGCAAAGTCAAATGCCCTAAGATAAGCATTTTAAAGGGCTGTTTCAAAAATTTTTGCTTGAAACAGCCCTAAGGGGCAGATACGGTTTATTTTCCCGCCGTAAGAAATTGCTTTCTCCGCTGCGCAACCGTATCATTACAGTTTAGTATACATCGATAAAGTTTGATTAGCTTTAAAACTAAATTAAAAAATAATTAATTTTAAGAGTTTTTGCAGAGGTATTTTTAATCATAATATACTGGCTTAGATTTTTGATTGATTTTTCCTTTCTTTGTAAGATAAAAAGCTAATACAACCAACAAAACACAAATAACGGCAAAAGCAAAGGTGGTAAGTATGAATGGCAGCCAATCAAATGTACCGCCGTTCCAAAAGTCTGCAAAGTTTGCTGAAATATAATACAGCGGTAAGCCCATTGCTATATGCCGCATTCCGTCTGGCATTTGGTTTGGCTGAATACCCATATTGCCGCCTAAAATCATCAACCCGAAATATAGAGCCATAGCAATGCCGAATGTTAAACCAAAGCGGCCGCATAGAGTTGCGATTCCGTGAGCTAACAAAAACACTATAATGCTAAATAAATAAAAGAAAATAATGTACGTAAATACCGCGCCTACACTGGGTGCAGTTACATCCAAAGCAAGACCCAAAACAAGACAATAAACGGAAAAGCATATAGTTAAAAAAATCATATTTGCAATGAGTTTTGCAATCAACAAAGTTTTATCTTTAAACCCAAAAAGTCTTAAGCGCAAAACCGCGCCGCTTTCAAGCTCGTTTGCGTAGCTGGTTGCATGCCCTATAAGCATGGTTGCAAGCGGAATAATCATTGCCATAGTAATGAATAACTGTGTATCTGCACCCTCAATTTCATGCAAAACAAATGAAAAAAGCAACGCCAAGCCGATAGGAAATACAACCCCGAAAATAAATGTTACTACATTGCTTGCTATATTAAATAATTCGTATTTAATCAATTTTAAACTTAATTTACCTGGTTTCATTTTGCACCGTCCTTTATGACATTGGTGTAAATTGTTTCGATGTCATTTTGGCGTTTAATAATAATTTCGGTTGCATTATACTTTTTTGCAAGGTTTTCAACCGTATCAAATGCAACGATTTTTCCGCTATCAATAACTAGCAGCTTATTACAAAAATCTTGCAATTCGTCGTAGTAATGCGAAACTATGCAAATAGTTTTTTCATTATTGCCGTACCATTCATGCAGTTTTTTAATCAGCTTTGCACGATTTTCAAAATCAAGGCCGCTGGTAACTTCGTCAAAAAAAGTAAGCTGCTTATCCTGCATAAGCACCAAAATAAGGGCAAGCTTTTGTTTTTGTCCGCCAGAAAGCTGCGCATACCGTTTTTTAAGACACGGCTCAAAATCAAAAAAATTGATAATTTCTTGCAGCTTGGTATTGGTTTTTACAGAGGTATTAAAAACTGCCTCCATAATGATTTTAACAGGCATACGCTTCACAAAAGAATTATCTTGCAAATGAATGGCAATATCGCTTTGTTTTAATTCGGTGTTAACGGTGCCTTTGTAATTAACAAGGCCGCAAATTGCTTTTGCAAAGGTGGTTTTGCCTGCGCCGTTGCCGCCGATTATTCCTATTCGGTCGCCTAACTGAAAATCAATTTTTTCGGTTATATCAAGCGCCGTAAAATCGCCGTAATCGACACGCAACTTTTCGATTGATAAGATATTCATAATCGTATTTTTTGCCCTCCTAATTCTGTTTGAGAATATTGTTAGTGTTATTATACCAAATATTTGATAATTTGTCAAGCCTTTTTATTTTTTTCTTTTTAGTGTGATTTCTGTTGCGATTTTCATTTTTTCTTTTCACCTTGTCTGATTGGGTATATAGGCTTTTCTTTCCACCCCGCCCCTACGGGGCACCCCTCAAGAGGGGAATTTTTTAGCGGTTTATTTTTTAAATTCTTAGCCGACATTTTCCATTTTCCGTTATCCATTTCTCATTATTAAAACGCATTAAAAAAAACCGTATTGCTACGGCTTTTGTTTAACGGTGTATTATTGAAAGTTTGAATAGGAAAGAAAGTACGGAAAGTTTGGGGTTCTTCCGTTGCCGCTTTGTTTCTCGGGCGGCAAGTCCGAGTAACCGTCTTTGGTGTGCGGGTGCTTTGCACCGACGCCTTAACAGCATACCCAAAGTTAGGCATATTGGCCTAACCGCTGCATACT
>Ga0099364_10000150_pt1 | contig 116578 bp, 90 predicted proteins | sample TergutTh196P3_FD_73070 | JGI IMG/M metagenome (GOLD analysis project Ga0099364, IMG submission 73070) | Microcerotermes parvus P3 segment gut microbial communities from Pointe-Noire, Republic of the Congo - Th196 P3 | ecosystem: Host-associated > Arthropoda: Insects > Digestive system > Gut ...
GTGGAGTTGTCTCTGGCGTCTACTACTCTAGTTCTTTCGGTTGGGCAGGAATAGTTGCCGGGTGTACCATTAAGAGTAATTCGTTGCATATCAGCACCGATAGGAGCTGGAGTAGGTAGGGGTGTGGGTGCAACATCAACTGTCGTAGCAAGATAGGTAATAAAGGCCCCATAGTCGCCAGCAGGTGTAGTGAGGCCGGCTTGAGCACCAAAGGTGATAGTGGTGGACATGGTGTCTTCTGGATTGTTAGCAGCGGAGATGATGGTAGGTACTGTAGGAACGGAAGTGAACTCGGTACCATGGTCTAGGTTAAAGCCCCATGCTGCAGTGTCGGGTAGGGTATTATCTACGATACGGCTAGCAAAGGTAAGACCATCTAATTGGGCTAGGTTGTAGGTCAGGTTAGAGTCTGCTTGGCTAGTAATACTGCCACCTATAGGAGCAAAGCCTCCTGTAGAGTCGCCGGTGCCGTCGTAGAGGCCGGGTGTGTCGGCTCTTAGGAGGTTAGCTTGGTCTGCTTGGATACTTAACGTATAGCCGTAGATGGAGTTAGTGGAGACTTGGACTGTATGGGTGCCTGTACTATAGCCACCTGTAGATATATCAGTGCCAGTGAGGGTTAAGTCGATGGCTTGGTTATTGATGGCGGTGATAGTGATACTTTCGGAGACTGTGGCGTGGATGTTGGCTGAGGCTGTGTCGGTATCGATTGAGTAGGTGGTGAGGGGGGATAGAGCGAAAACAAGGATAGCGACAAGAACAAGGGAGATTAGAAATTTAGGAAGATAGCGAAGCCGAGCCTGAGAAAAGACCCCCCCCCCCGGCTTTAGATTGTGCGACATTGTTAGCTATATCGCGAAGCGCCCCTATCATGTTTGAGATACGTTGCATGCTTTTATTTTAGCATAAGTGGGTTGGTGGTGCAAGAGGAATCGTAGTTTTGGATGGCGGAGGCGAGGGCTTCGGAGCCGAGGACGGAGCAATGGAACTTGCGGGGGGGGAGGCCGCCGAGGTAGTCGGCGATTTCTTCGGGGGTGATGGCGAGGGCGGCGGCGAGAGTGCGGCCTTTGACGAGCTCGGAGAGGGCGGAGGTGCTGGCGATGGCGCTGGCGCAGCCGTAAGTTTTCCAGCGGATGTCTTGGATTTTGTTGTCTTTGATTTGGAGATAGACTATCATTTCGTCGCCGCAGATTTTGTTGCCGACGGTGCCTTTGACGTTGAAATCGAACTGGCTTTCGTCGCCCATGAGGAAGTTGCGGGGTTCGAGGAAGTGGTCTTTGACCGCGTCGCTGTAGGCCCAAGGGGTAGGAGGGGTGCTCATGCGATGCCTCGGAGTTTGGTGATGACGGCGGGGAGGGCGGCCATAATGCGCCGGGCGGTATCGGCGGGAGCGTCCGGCGGAAAGCTGAAGCGGATGCTGGAGTGTGCAATCTCGGCGGCTTCGGCTGGCGACTTGTCTTGATGGAGGGCCATGATGACGTGGCTGGGCTTGCCGTCCGAGGTGGTGCAGGCGGAGCCGGTGGAGGTGGCGATGCCGTGGTGGTCGAGCATGAGCATGATGCTTTCGCCCTCGGCGCCGAGGAAGGAGACGTGGAGGGTGTTGGGGAGGGAGCTTTCTTGAGGGGTGTTGATGATGACGTCTGGGATCTCGGCGATGATGCGGGTGCGGAGCTGATCGCGGAGAGGTTTGACGTGCTGCTGGAATTGCTGGATGGTCTCGGGGGTGGCTTCGGCGGCTTCGCCAAAACTGACGATGGCGGCGGTGTTGGGCGTGCCGAGGGCGTGGGGTAGTTTATATTTGCCGCCGCGGACATAGAGGGCGGCGGCGCCCTTGCCAGCGCCAATTTTTTGGGCGGAGAGGGTGGCGAAGTCGAGGCCGAGTGTCCGGACATTGAGGGGGATCTTGCCAAAGGCTTGAGAGAGGTCGGAGTGCTGGGCATGCTCTATATTGTATATTTCGCCGGTTTCGTGGTTGGCGAGCATGTGGGAGACAAGGGTGGGATTTTTGTCGTCGGTTTTGCTTATGCTCTGGATGATGCTGGGGTGCTCGAAGGGACTGGGGAGGAGATGGAAGTCTTGGGCGAGGAAGTAGTTGGCGAGGCTGGCGGAGGGGAAGAAGAAGATTTCATGAGGGTCGGCGCCGATGGCGGTGGCGACTTGGACGCGGGCGTGTTCGATGGCGGCGTGGGCCTGACGAGATTCTTGGTGGAGGCCGTTTGGATTGCCGTGAGGGTCGAGAGCGCCAGCGTTGTAGTCGAGGTAGAGGCGCGAGTGTCCGGACATTGGGAACAGAGGTCCTGACGAGTGTCCGGTCATTCGACGCCTACAATCTCGCCGTTTTTGAGGTGGAGGAGGCGCTGGTTTTTACTGCCGCGGAACTTGAGGGTGAGGTCGCGCTGAGCTAAAATAAACGGGCCTTCAATGAGGGCGTCGAGTTCTTGGGCGAGCTGCCACATGGCGGGGGTAGCGTTGTCGCGGCCGTTTTTGATGTCATCGAGGAGGAAGCCGGTGAAAGCCCAGACGGTCCAGCCCATCTCTTGTTTGGCGAAACGGACGAGTTCGAGGGCGGCCTCGGCCTGCCACATCGGTTCGCCGCCACTTAGGGTGAGGCCGGTTTGGCCGCGGAAGGTGCGGAGTTTGGATTTGATGTAGTCGGTGTCGACCTCAACGCCGCCGTAGCGATCCCAAGATTCGGGGTTATGGCAGCCGAGGCAGTGGCGGCTACAGCCCTGAAACCAGACGACAGCGCGAAGGCCGTCGCCGTCGACGATGCTATCGCGGACGACAGGGCCGGCCATGCGAACCTTGTGATTGGCCACTCTAGACCTTTCCGGTCATTTTGGCTTGGGATTTTTTGGCGATTTCTTGCTTGGCTTTGACGGAGTGTTTGACGCGGGCTTTTTCTTCGGACTTTTTGGCGTCGTTCCAGCGTTCGAGGGAGCCGGCCAAGTAGCCGGTGATGCGGCGGAGTCGTTCGAAGCCGACGCCGTCCTCCCACTCTTTGCGATTACAGGATGGGCAGATGTCGCCCGGGATGACACCGGAGAAGCCGCAGACTGGGTCGCGATCGACAGGGTGGTTGATGGAGCCGTAGCCGATGCCGACGTCTTTCATGTAGCGAATGATAGTTTCGAAGGCGTCGAGGTTGTGGCTGGCGTCGCCGTCAAGTTCGATGTAGGTGATGTGCCCGGCGTTGCAGAGGGCGTGGTAAGGGGCCTCGATGTCGATTTTGTCGAAGGCGGCGATGTCGTGATAGACGGGGACGTGGTAGGAGTTGGTGTAGAATTCGCGGTCGGTGACGCCGGGGATTTCGCCAAATTCTTTGCGGTCGATGGCGGTGAAGCGCCCGGCGATGCCTTCGGCTGGGGTGGCGAGGAGGGTGAAGTTGAGGTTGTGTTTTTTGGCGAGAGCGTCGATGCGGTCGCGCATGTGGCCGACAATCTCGATGCCGATTTCTTGGATTTCTTTGTTTTCACCGTGATGGTAGCCTTCCATGGCAACGAGGGCTTCGGCGAGGCCGATGAAGCCCATGCTTAGCGTACCGTGTTTGATGACGTCGCGGAGCTTGTCGTTGGGCCCGAGTTTGTCAGAGCCAAACCAGTTGCCTTGGCCCATCATGAAAGGGAAGTTTTTGACAGTTTGGTTGGCTTGGAAGTCGAAGCGTTCGAGCATGACGCCGGTGGCGAGGTCGATGGCGTGATCGAGGTCTTTATAGAATTTATCCCAGTCGGCTTCTTTGCGAATACCAGTAGAAATGCCGTTTTTGAGGGCGAGACGAGGAAGGTTGACGGTGCAGAAAGAGAGGTTGCCGCGGCCGCAGACTTTGCCGTGTGATTCGGGGAAGATGCTGGCGTAAACGCGGGTGCGGCAGCCCATGTAGGTGACTTCGGAATCGTAGTTGCCGGGCTTGTAGTCTTTGATGTTAAAGGGGGCGTCGAGAAAGGCGAAGTTGGGGAAGAGGCGCTTGGCAGAGACTTCCATGGCGCGGCGGAAGAGGTCGTAGTTAGGGTCTTTGGGGTTGTAGTTGACGCCTTCTTTGACTTTGAAGACGGAAATCGGGAAGATTGGGGTCTCACCCTTGCCGAGGCCGTTCATAGTAGCCTCGAGGAACATTTTGGAAACGAGGCGGCCGGCTTCAGAGGTGTCGGTGCCGAAGTTGATGGATGTGAAGGGAACCTGAGCGCCGGCGCGGCTGTGCATGGTGTTGAGGTTATGGATGAAGCCCTCCATGGCCTGCATGGTTTGGTGGTCGGTGTCGTAGATAGCTTCGGTGAAGATTTCGGCGGGGATGCCTTTTAGCTGCTTATTGTATTCAAGTTTGTCGAGGGCTTTTTCGTCAAGTTTGATGTTTTTGCCAGTGAAGTTGTTATATTTAATGAGGTTGTGCTTGACACTTTTGCGATAAGTTTTATTGACGCCCTGGGCCATGGCGTAGTCGAAGTTAGGGATGGATTGGCCGCCGTGTTGCTCGTTCTGGTTGGCTTGGAGTAGGATGGCGGCAAGAGCGGCGTAGGAACCGATGGAGTTTGGCGTGCGGAGGTGGCCGTGGCCGGTGTTGAAGCCGTCTTTGAACATTTTAATTGGGTCGGTTTGGCAGCAGGTGGTGGTGCCGGTGGCCCAAAAGTCCATGTCGTGGATGTGGATGTCGCCGTTGTCGTGGGCGCGGGCGAATTCGGGCTTCATGAGGAACATTTTGGCGAATTCTTTGGAGCCCTCGGCGCCGAACTGGAGCATTTTGCCCATGGCGGAGTCGCCGTCGACGTTGGCGTTGCCGCGTTTGACGTCGCTGTCTTCGGTGGCCTTGGCAATGGCGATGGTTTTGTAGGTCTGCATGAGCTTGGTCTTGGCGTTTCGGACGTAGTTGCGCTCCTGGCGGAAAGTGATGTATTCTTTGGCAGTCTTTTTGAACTTGCTTTCGAGGAGGACTTCCTCGACTAGGTCTTGGAGCTGCTCGACGCTAGGGATTTTCTCGGTGATGGTGGATTTGGCTTTTTCGAGTACTTTGGCGCCGAGTTCTTCGGCCTTTTTAAGGTCGAATTCCTCGGTGACAGCGGCGGCTTTGGCAATGGCACCGACAACTTTATCTGGGTTGAATTTGACGACCTTGCCGTCGCGTTTTCTAATTGATTTAAACATAATACCTCCTTTTGCTTATGTTTTTTGTTTTATAATCTGGCCCTAGATGTAGTGTGGTTATGCTAAAAACGCTAAATCTAGTGTCGTATACCTATTATATGGCGCTATATGTGGGTTGTCAATAGAATTTTGGGCTTGACATTCATTTTGTTTGTGCTTAGGAGCTCTCATCGCTATGGAAACGCTCGTGGACTTCCTTGAGGTGGGGATCGGTGAGGTGGGTGTAGACTTGGGTGGTGGCGATGTTGGAGTGGCCGAGCAAGCCTTGGACAGAGCGGATATCGGCGCCATTCATGAGGAGGTCGGTGGCGAAGCTATGGCGTAGGGAGTGAGGGGTGATTTTTTTGGTGAGGCCGGCGAGCTTGGCATATTTTTCAATCAGGCGCTGGACGGAGCGAGAGGTGAGACGCTGATCGTCGCTATCGCCTTTGTTGGAGCTGAGATTGACAAAGAGGGCGGGAGAGTCGTCAGTGCGCGAGGCGAGGTAGAGGGAGAGGGCTTCGGCGGCGACGTTGGAGATAAAAACGGGGCGGTCTTTCTGGCCCTTGCCGCGAACGATAAACTCGCGTTTGTCGAGGTTGATTTGATCGCGATTGAGGCTGGTTAGCTCGGAAACGCGAAGCCCGGCGGAAAAGAGCAGGGCGATAAGGGCGGTGTCGCGCTCGGCAGTTTTGCTAGCGGGAGGGACGGCGGCGAGGAGCTGCTCGATTTCGTCGACGTGGAGGAAAGAGACTTGGGGTCTGGCGACTTTGGGCAGGTCAATGTGGGCTGAGTCGAGGCTTTTGATTTCGCGGCGGGCGAGGTACTTGAGGAAAACGCGCAGGGCTATGAGATGATAGCTTTGGGTGCGAGGGGAGAGGGTGCGCCTTTGTTCGTCGCGGTAGCGGTTGAGCCAGAGGCGGTATTTGCGGGCGGTTTCGAGCGTGATGTCGCCGACTCGCATGTTATCAGAGAACTCGATGAAGCGGGCGAGGTAGAGGCGGTAGTTCTCGGCAGTTTTAACGCTGCGGCCGCGTTCGATTTCTAAGAACTCGACGAAATCGTTGGTTAGGTCGCTTAGATACATGTGTATATTATAGCAGAGGGTTGACTTAAGTGCGAAATTGTACTTCAATTATATTATGACAGATGATGTTATAGGGAATAAGACGCCGGGCTGGCTGGATAGCTTGCTGAAGAACACCGAAAATCGAGATCTTGAGTTCAAGGAGGCGAAGTCGAATTTCGGGGCGGCGGATTTGAATGAGTATTGCATGGGGCTTGCGAATGATAGCGGTGGGTATTTGTTGCTGGGGGTTGACGACAGAGGAAAGATTGTGGGGACGAGCTGCTACCAGAAACGAGTGCATGAAAAGCCCCACCAGCTGCAGCAAGAGCTGGGGATCGACGTGCAGGCATATGAGGTTAACCATCCGGATGGGCGGGTGGTGGTGTTTGAAATACCGAAGCACTTCCCGGGGCGGCCAGTGGTTTATAAAGGTCGATATAAGATTCGAGTGGGGTCTTCGTTGCCGGACATGACGGCCGATCAGCTGAGGAAGATTTTTGACGAGTTGGAGCCGGATTATTCGGCGGAGGTTTGCAAAGGGGCGAGTGTGGCGGATTTGGACCAGCAGGCGATTGATAAGCTGCGCTCGATGTGGGCGAAAAAGGCGGGGCGTCCGGATTATCTGAAGAAGAGTGATGAGCAGGTGTTAAAAGATTTGCGACTGGTTGAGGGTAAGAAAATAACGATTGCGGCAATGATTTTGCTAGGCAAGCCGGAAGCGGTTGTGAAGTACATGCCGAATTCGGAGGTGATATTTGAGTGGCGGCAAAATCCGGCACAAGTTAAGTACGACTATCGAAACGTGTGGCGGCAGGCGTTAGTTTTGGCACTGGATGAACTATGGCAGACATTGGACGCGCGCAATACGGTGTTTAGCTTCCAACAAGGTTTTGTCCAAAGAGATGTTTGGGCATTTAATGAGAAAGTAGCGCGTGAGGCATTTGTTAATGCGGTAGTGCACCGTGATTATAAGATTGTGTCGCGTTCGGTGCGGATTGGGGCGACACCTGAGGTGCTGGCGGTCGAGAGTCCGGGCGGGCTGATGCATGGGGTAACAGTGGAGAATATTTTTGACAAGTCGTTATGGCGGAATCGTTTACTGGCGGATACTTTGCAGCAGATTGGTTGGATGGAGAAGTCGGGGCAAGGAATTGATGATATATTTAAGATTTCGATTAGGGAGGGCAAGAGCAAGCCGATATTGAAAACGGATGGATATACAGTTGATCTGGCGATACCGGCGCGGGTGGTGGACGAACAGTTTATCCGATTCTTGGAGCTGGCGACGCAAAATAGCGGTGATTTGCTGTCATTAGAGGAACTGTTGGAGCTGGAAAGGGTGCGGGCTGAGGGTAAAGTCGGGAGCGTATTGTATAAGGAGCTGCTGCTGAAGAAGGGATTGATTGAATCCGTAGGATATGGCAGGGGGACACAGTACTTGCTGGCGAAGTCGTACTATAAAGCGGTCGGTCGGATGGGTGAGTATACAAGAATAAGGGGCTTGGACAATGCAAGCAGGCGAGGGCTGATACAAAAACACCTAGAAGAAAACGGGAAGATCACGCAAGATGAGCTTGGGCAGATGTTCCCAGAGCTTGGATATTATCAGAAATATAATTTGATGCGAGGCTTGGTGCAAGACGGTAAGGCAAAGCGGGTGGGTGGAAACCGACGAGACGGATACTGGGAGGCGTGAAGTTGGGGCTTGGCCTAATGCAGACTTTTTATGGATTTTTGCAGACTTCTTAGGAGCTTTTTGTGGGTTGACCCCTGTTGGTGAAAGCGGTCTAATACAGGGTTTTTACAGGTTTTGCAAGGTTTTGGGTGCTGAGAATTAGGAGCGGTGGCGACGGATGAGACGGTGAAGGCGTTTGCGATTGTAAATTAGGACGGCAAGGATAGCGGCAGAGCCGGCGCCGATGCCGATGGCGCGGGCGAAGTCGCTCGACCAGAAGATGGCGCTGGTGTCTGGGGCGTCGGGTAGGGTTGGCTCGTCGCGAGGGTCGACAGGGCGGGCGGCGATGGTGAGGATGAGGTCATGATCGGGTAGATGGGTGGTGCCGGTGTCGATGTCGTGGGCGGTGATGGTGATGCTGCCAGCGCGGGTTGGGGTGTAGGTGAAAGTGAGGCCGGCAGGTAGCGCGTGGTCGGTGACGACCGGCCAGTCGGCAGGGTCGAAAACGACTTGGGTTGGGCTAAAGATGCCGCCCATGCCACCATCGGAGAGGTTAAAGGTGCCGTCGAAGAGGCCGTTTGGCGTGATGGTGAAGGTAATCGGCGTACCTACGACACCTTCGGTAGTGTCGGCGGTAAAGGTGAAGTCGGTGGCCGTGATGGCGACGTGAGGGTCGCCGGAAAGTCCGGGCGCTGCGGCCGAGATACCGATGTGGTTAGCCTCGATGTCGTGGGGGACGGAGACGGTGAAAGTGCAGGTGGTGGTGTTGGTCGTTATATCATAATCGTCGATGGTGAAAGTGCAGGTGGTGCGGCTCAATGCAACATCGGCAGCAGGGCCGGAAGTGCCATCGCCGGTCGGTAGGTAAGCGAGAATGGTGGCAGTGCCGTCATAAGGGCCGTTGATGGAGAGGGTATAGAGTTCACTTGTAGCACCACGCTGAATGCGGGAGGGCCCCGAGACATCTAACGTGGTGGCAAAGGTGATGATGTCGACAAGGCGTGGCGTGGCGGTGAAGGGGTCGCTGACGGAAATTGTGCGAATGCCCGGCGTGGTTGGGGTAAAGGTGAAGGTCTTGCCAACTGGATCTTTGCTGGTGGTTGGGTAATCAGAGAGGCCGAAGCTGACAGTAGGCACACTGACGGTGGCACCGCCAATACCGGTGGAACCGATATTAAAGGCACCGTTGTAGACCGAGTTTGGCGTGATGGTGAAGGTGATTGGCGTGCCGATGGTGCCGGTCTGGGTGGTGTCGGGCGAGAGCGAGAAGTTGTTAGCGGTGATAGCAGTAAGGGCAGGGGCGGCGAGAGTCAGTGGTGGATCGCCGCTAGCAACGGCAGCGGTGATGCGCAGGTAGTGCGAGCCGGAATAATTGGCGGGCAGGCCGACGGTGAAATCGCAGATGGTGGCGCCGCTAAGGGTGGTGCCGAGGTCGGTTTCGGAAACAGTGCAGGAGCCGGAATTAGAAAATGTGGCGCCAGTAATTACACTGCCAGTAGCCGGGTCGGTGGCGGTAAAGTTGATGGTGCCAACGTAAGGCCCCGGGATGATGAGCCGATAGGTGCCACTCATGGTAGGGCTGATTTGGATGGCGGCGGTGCCGGTGAGGCTCATGCCGTCGGCCATGGTTTCGACGATGACAGTTTTAGTGCCGAGCGAGCTAGAAACGGTGATGGTTTCAACGCCGGGCGCGGTGGTAGTGATGGTGAAAGTCCGGTTAATATCGTCGGCGGTGAAGGCTAGGGTGCTGGCGCTAAGAGTGCCGGGGCCGTCGGTGCTGATGCTGAAATTGCCGTTGAAAATAGAGTTTGGCGTGATAGTGAAGGTGAGGGTAGTGCCAGCAACGGCAATTTGAGTGGTGCTAGGTGAAAGAATGAAGTCGTTAGCGAGGATGTTGGTGGTGGCCGAAGCATCGGGCAAGGAGCGGCTACCAGTGTCGGTGGTGGCGACAACCTTGATTTGGCGAGAGCTGGAATAGTTGGCAGGTAGGGTAATGCTAAACTCGCAAGGGGTGCGGTTGGTGATGGTATTGTAGTCGGCTGCGCTGGTCTCACAGTAAGCGCCGCCAGTGCCGGTGTCGTTGACAGTGGCGCCAGCGATAGGCAGATTAGTTGTGGCATCGAGGATAGCAAGGTTAACGCGGCCAATGTAAGGGCCGTGGATATTAAGCAGGTAATAGCCAATCATTTCGCTGTCAATCTGGATGCTGCTGGTGCCAGTGAGCGACATGGTGTCGGCGAGGACGAGGATATCAACTGTTTCGGTGCCGAGGTCGCTAGTGACGGTGATGGTTTGCCAGCCATAACGCTCGGGTGAATAGTAGAAGGTTTGTCCGGGCATTGGGGTGTTGCCAGATGGCCACTCGGAGGTAGAGAAGGCGACGGTTGAGGTATCGAAAATTCCGGAGCCGCTATCATCGCTAAGAGAGAAAGTGCCGGCGTAGAGCGAGTCAGGAGTGATAGTGAACTCAATCGGTGTGTCGAGGTCGGCATCGTAGACGATGGATGGCGAGACCGAGAAGCTGAAAGCAACAACGGCGACATTGTGGGTGTCGGGGTCGAGGAGGCTGGTAGAGTCGGCGTCGACGGCGCGGATTTGGATTCGGTTGCCGGTGTAGGAGCTAGGCAGTGTGAAGTTAAATGTACAGGTGCTGATTTCGGTGTCGGGGATGGCGTCGTCGGAGGTAAACGTACAGGTGGCGTCGCCATCGCTACTGATAATCTCGGCGCCAGTGATTTCGGTGTTGGTGGCTAAGTCCCAAATCGAAAGATTAATTGTGCCCTCAAGCTCGCCGCGAAGAGATAGGGTGTAGGTGCCGCTGGTTTGGCCTTTTTTGATGGTGTCGGGACCGCCGATGGCCATGGTGTCGAAGACGTGGACTTCAATCATTTGGGGGGCGATGGTGCGGCCGTCGGACGAGTCGGGAGTGATGAGGAAGCAAGCGCGGCCGAAGCTTGTCGGAGTAAAGGTGAAGGTTTTGCTAACAGGATTCTGCCCGACGGTTAGATAATCGTCATATGAATAGCTAATTTGGTCAGAACTGAAGGTGCCGGTAAAACCGGATGGGTCGGGGCAGGTGTGGACGCCGTCGGCAATAGGTGGCGAGACCATAGCGACGTTAAAATCACCATCGAATTGGGCGTTTGGGGTGATGGTGAAGGTAATAGGGTTATTCATCTTTTGGTCGATTAGTTCGGGGCCGGGCTCGACGGTAAAGTCGGTCGCAAGGATGTTTATGTCTTTAGTGGCGTCAAACGGTGAAGAGAAGAGGGTAATGACGTTGCCATATTGGGCGAATTCGGAAGTAAAAGTGAATTCGCAGGATGTAGTATTGGTGATGGGGTCATAATCGTCAAGGGTAAGAACGCAACTGTTAGGCGCGAGCTTGGACGAGTCGTAGAACTCATCAGTGGAAGATTCGCCAAGCAGGATAGTACCTTCGTAAGGTCCGTTGAGGACGAGGGTGAAGGTTTCAGTGGAGCCTTTGACGAGCGTGTCGGGCCCGAGAATCTGGGCGGAGTTGGCGAGGACGAGTAGCTCGATGGTTTGGATGCCCATGCTGGCTTGACCGGCTGGGGCGAGGGCGGTTTCGCGGATGGCGTCGACGGTGATGTCGATATAACCGGTCTGTTGAGGAACGTAGGTGAAAGTTTGAGCTTGCATGGTTTGGTCGTTAGTGGCTGGCCATTGGCTCTGGGTGCGGACAATACTGCCGGGCGGAGTGAAGTAGCCGAGAGCGCCATTATCATCGAAGCTGTAAGTGCCGGCAAAGAGAGCGTTAGGCGTGAGGGTGAAGGTGAGAGGGGCGCCAAAGGCAACTGAAGCGCGGCTAGTAGTGGCAGATAGGCCGTCGCGAGTTATGGAGTAGCGGTTGGCGACGAGGCCAACGGTTTTGGAGGCGGGCAAGATGGTGGCATCGTCAGCGCTGATGTGAATCTCAAACCAGTTGTAGTCAAAAATGAAGCCCTCGGCTTGAGCGCTATCAGCCATGCAGGCGGTGGTGGTGTTGGTGATGGGGTCGTAATTGTCGAGTGAGACTTCGCAAGTAAACGTGCCGTTGCCGTTGTCGGTGAAGTTGCTGGTGCCGGTAAGAACGGAATTATCAAACTGAATCTCGGAAGAGCCCTCGTGGCGGACGATACGGCCATAGAGAGTGCCGATGAACGGGCCATTGATAGAGGTTATAAAGCGAGGCATGAGCGGCACTTCGTCGCGGGCGAGAGTGTCAGGGCCGGTGATAGTAATAGTGTCGCCCATGACATAGACGGTCAAGGTGTAAGTGTCGCCAACCTTGATGCCGCTATTTGGGTCGTCAACGCGAATAACCTCGGCGATGAGAGTCTTGACACCAGTGGAGCCGGGCGTATAGGTAAAGTCGAAATCGTCGCCACTGAAGTTCCAAGTGGCAAGGCCATCATCAGAGAACTCGGCAGTAGGGTCATCTGGTGCGGAGATCTGGACTTGGCCGGCAAAGAGGCCATTAGGACGCAAGATGTAGTCTTGGGTGAGGCCGACGCGACTGGTTTCACAGTCAGGAGAGATGTCGGAACAGAAAAAGAGTATGTCGTCGGGGATGATGTTGATAAGCGCCCAGTTGGCGTCGATGGTTGGTGAGGTGATATTGGCGCCGTCGGCTTGGATGCGGACGATGGAATAGCTCGGGTCAGTGCCAGATGGGAGGGTGTAGGTAAAGGTGCGGTCGTAGGCTTCGCCGGGCAGGCAGTCGAGAAGGGTACCGCCGATACCGCCACAAAATTCGTAGGTGAGAGTGGAGGGGTTAAATGTGCCGGAGAGCGCTGAGGTATCGGTAAAGGTGCCGTCGCCTGCGGCTTCGGGGATACTATAACTTAGGAAGATATCGGATAGAGAGACGACGCCGCCCGGGTCGAGGTCGGATGGGTTGATGGAGAGGGTACAGTCGCTACTTTGACCGCGGGAGATGGCGGAAGGTACGCAAGTGAGGGCGATGTGAGAGTCGATGACGTCAAAAGTGATGTCGCTATCGTCGATAGCTGGGTCGTCGCTCTCGCCAGAGAGGGTATGTTCGCCAGTCTCGGCTGGAATGTAGCGGAAGGTTTCGTCGATACCAGAGCCATTGAAGGTGAATTCGAGCGTAGGGGTGCTGCTACCAGAGCCGCGATCAAAGTTGCCGTCGAGGTCGCTGGAAAGGGTGATAGAGCCGAAATATGGTGCGTTAAAAGTGGATAGACCAAAGCGGGCGCTACAGCCGACGCAGCCGTGATTTTCGTCGATTGGCGGGTTGTCGAGAGAGTAGATCTCGTAGCTTTGAGCGAGGAGGCCGACGGAGACTGAGCGCTGGGCAGGAGCGAGTGAGCCGGAAGAGGTGCCAGTAATAATGGGCCAGAAGAGATAATAGCCGTTGGCTTCGGTGTCGTCGTAGAGGTTGTCAATAATATAATCCCAAGATGGTGAGGTATAGGTGAAGGCGAGGACTTGGCCGGTGAGGTCGGCAGTGTCGGAAAGAGTGGTGGTGAAGACGCCGCTAGAGGAAAGACGAGGGTCGGAGCTAGTGAAGGTGCCGCCGAGGACGCTGGTCTCGGTTTCGCCAGTGGTGTCGGCGAGGCTGATGGTGCCATTATAGGAGCCATTTAAGATAATCCGGCAATCAAGCGGTGTACCGGGGTCAAGAAAGGCATTAGCGGCCCAAGCGCCGGTGGTGCCCTCAGACATACATTGCATGGAGAAAGTGGTGGCAATGGTAGTGATGGTGATGTTAAGCGTGGCGTTATCAACATAGCTGTTGCCAGAGTCGACCAGTAGGGTGATGAGACCAGAATAGCCGGACGGTGGAGTGTAGGTGAAAGTGCGAGAGGTTTGGTCGGTGAAGACTAGCTGATTGCCACCCACGACGTTAGCGCCACTGAAAGTGCCGCCCATGCCGCCATCGGTGAGAGTGACGGTGCCAGTATAATTATAGTCGAGGGAAACCGTATAGTTGCCACCAGCGCCAGTGCCGGAAAGGGTAGTAGGGCCGGTGAGAACGAGGGCGTCGGTGTAGGTATAGCCGGCGCTAGCAATGTAGGTTGAGCTGCCAATGGTGACGGCGACATCGACCACACCAGCGCTATGGGCGGGGGTGAGGCAGCTGATTTGAGTGTCGCTAATGATGTTGACCTCTTTGCAAGGATTGCCGCCAACGGTGACGAGATAAGGCAACTGAGTGATGCGGGCGTAGCCGTTGCCGGATTGGCCGGCTTGGGTGCCGCCGTTTGGAGCCGGCATGGTACCAGTGGTGCTACCGTCTAGTGTCGCAGCGTTAAAAGCTTGGTACTGGGAGCCGAGGAGGTAGGCGCCGCCGATAGCGGTATTGCTGGGTACGTTGGACGAGGTGAAGACGAAACCGGAGCCGCCAGCGCCGTTGAGACCGGAACCGCCGCCGAACCAACCGCCGCCGCCGCCGGAGACATTGATGGCAGTAGAGAAAGGACAGTTGACAGCTGCGCCGAAGGCACCTTGACCGGCGCAACCGAGGACGTTGTTGGCGCCGCCGGAGGTTTGGGTGGCGACACCACCGGCTTGGTCGCCGGAAGTGAAGCTGGTGAGACCGCCGCCTGCACCGCCGCTGGTGCTGTTCCATTGATTACCGCTGGCGCCACCGCCACCGCCTGCAACGATAGCACGAGCGTAAAGTGAGTTGATGCCGATGCGGATATCGGTGCCGCCACCACCGGAAGCAGTTTCGTGGCCGGTGCCGTTGTCGGTGCGGTAAGCACCGCCGCCGCCGTTAGCGCCACCCGGGTAAGGGGCGCTAGAAGTACGGGAGGCTTGGGAGCCAGCGCCGCCGACGCAAGCCCAGATGTTGGTGCCGGAAGATAAGTAAACGGTGCCGGTCGAGTAGCCGCCGCGACCACCGGCAAAGGCTCCGGCATTACCACCGGCAGCACCCCAAGTTTCGAGCTGATAGTAGCCATTGGCTGGTATAGTGTAGGTGGAACAGCCGGTGCTAGTGAAGTTGGTGGGCGCGCCGACTGTGTAGTCGGTGAAGCCGCTGCCAGTAATGATAATGTTTTGGCCGCCACGGCTGGGACCACGATCAGGAGTGATGTCGGTGATGTTAGTGGAGGCTAAGATAAAACCAAGGACGCCGACGAAGACGGCGAAAGAAGCGACGAAAGCGACTTTATATCGATGCCGACGTAAGAAACTAGTTTTGTGAAACCTTATCATTGATGAGTTCCCTTATCCTATACTCATTATTTAATTATATAATAACATAAGCGAAATAAAAAAACCAGCCTAATTTGGGCTGGTTTTTAAAAAGTCGTCTGACTATTTTGATTGCTTGTCAATTTCGTTGATAACGCGGAGCAGCGAGTCGGCCTTGCGGCTGTCGTCGTTGATGCCTTTGGTGGCCTCATAGGCGACTTCAAGCATACCGCCGTCTTTAGTGACATCATAGACACGCATAGTGAGGTCAAACTTTTCATCGGCAGGAAGCTTGACAGAGCCAATGATTGGTCGGAGGTCAGCCAGAACTTCATTCTTGACGCGGCTTAAGTCGCCGCTTGGCGCTGCAACAGCAATATGCGTCTCGTGCTTTTCTTCAGCCTTTGGTTTGGGGAGAGGTGCCTCTTCGTGCTTCTCCTCATGTAGCTCGTCATCATCCGACATGTCGCCGTTGGCGATGCCCGCTAATGCGCGTTCTAGTTCTGCTTCTTCGTTGTCCATGTGCCTACCCTTTCTCTCGTTTAACTCTAGTCTAACATAAGCAATTTACCAAGTCAAGAACTTTCTAAGAATTCGGCTAACCGCGGATCTTTTGCGAGATGATGTCAAGGAGGCCGCTAGGGTTGTCGATTTCAGGGATTTTGTCGGCAAGGAGTTTTTGGAGTTTCTTGACATCAAAATCTTTTTTTGGTAGTTGGAGGACGGCTTGCTCTTTGAAGCGCTTTTTGGGGATGAAGTTGATGGCAGTAGGCTTGCCCTCGGGCCCAGTGAAGCTGTAGCTCTTGTAGCCGCTAATTGGTAGTTCGCGGTCGTTAATCTTGATGGCGTCTCTGGAGACGCTGTACTTAACAATAGGTGGCTTAGTCTTTTGCTGGACAATGAGGGCGATGGCAGCAACAATGACGACGGCAAGAAAAGTCCAAGAACGAATTAAGATAGCTAGACCAGCCATGCTGAGAACGGCCAAAACAAAGGCGACGTAAAAGGTCGTGCTACGCTTGCTAATGGTGTACTCGCTGGCTTCCCACTCGATCTTTTCCATATATATATTATATATATTTAATTGGAAGATTACAAGCTTGGTTTTTTGGTAGTCCAGCCGAGGCGGTCGCGGACTTCGACGTCTATGAGATTGCGCTCAGCGGCACCAAGGCGGTTGAACATGGCTTGGGTTTCTTCGTCGATATTACCTAGGGCAAAGGATTGGTTGCGGGTACTGCCGTGCATGCCGAGGCGATAGTCAACCAGCTTCTCGACTAGGCTCTTATCCATACCGAGTTGGGTGATGTGAGCGGAGTCGGCAATGCGCATAATAGCGTCAATATATTCCGGAGTCTGGCTACTAAGCATCGGAGCCCAGCTGTTGTCCTTGCCGGGATCGCCCCATAGATTATTGTAAATGTCGGAAGTTTCGAACTTACCGCCGCGCTCGGTCATCTCGGCAATCTTGAGCTTGGTGAGGATATCGGTATTCATTTCAGACATCAACATACCATTGCCGTTAGCGATTTGCCATTTAGCGCGGGCCATCCAGAGACCGATTTCGTCGGCAACTTCGCCAACGGCCCAGCCACGACCTTTCTTCTCGTCATCGGCCATTTCATTAAGACCGAGCAGGGCGTCGTTAATCATGGCGATTTGACCGGCTTTCATACCTTTAAGCTGTGCGGCGGACATGTCCTTGAGGTAAGAGGCGACGGTGTCGCGGTTCAAAATCTTCTGCAAACCGCCATCCTCACGGCGTTCGGTGCGCCAGAGCAGGAGGTCGGTCAAGTTGGTCAACGTTTCACCGTCAATCTCGCCGGATGTGGCGGCAGAGCGGAGCTGTTTGACCAAGAAACCAGCCTGCAAGGCATCGGGCTTAATGCCGGCTTCGCGCATGAGGTCGCCGATGGCCTCAAAGGTGGTGCGGTCTTGTGATTTGGCAATGCCCGGTTGGGTGATGTCGGCGAGGAGCTTGAGCATACCAAGACCACTGTCGTCCTTAGCCCAGTCAATGAGGGCTAGTGGTCGGGTAGCATTCTCGTGCTCACGAATAAGGTCGTTGACTGCCTTGCCTTTTTCAAGCGCAATTTGCTCCCAGACAGCTTGAACGGCTTGATCGCGAGTCTCGTCGGGGTGGTTTTGCATGCGGACTTGGATTTTACCTTCGAAATTACCGAATTTGCCACGGCGGATGTTCATGCTCTTAGCGTAGCTGGCGAGGTGGGCGGCATCAGGCTTATATTTAAGTAAACAGTCCATGAGGTATTTATACTCATCGCTATCGACGGCCTTACCCGCTTCTGACCAGTTCTTGGTGGCTTCGGCGATTTCGTCAGTAATTAAGTTATAGTCGCCGCGGAGCGCCATGACGTCGATGGCGGCGGTCATCTTGTTGAGGTCGCTTTCCTTGAAGGCATTGCGGAGCGATCGCTGGATGTCATAGGTCTTCTTGGTGTCGTTAAAGAGGATGGCGTAAGCTTCACGCTCCTTTTTATCCATCATGTTATAGGTTTGGACTGCGCGAGAGGCGGAGTAATCGAGCATCTTCTTGGCCTCGACATCAGTGATGCGGGCGGTAATGCGGTTGTTTTTGTTGTACTCATTAAAGAGCGTGCCGCCAATTGGGGCGATGTATTTCTCGTAGTCGCTGAGACCCTTATTGTACTCTTGGAGCTCCTCAGCTGACATAACGTCGGCAGCATTGAAGTTTGGGTTGTTCTTGGTCGCATCGTAAGTTTCCTTAGCGCGATAAGCAGCTTGAATGGTCTTGGTCTGGAAGCGGAGGTCGCCGTCGTCGTTGCGGGCTTTGCGCTCTAGAGCAGTGTAGGTCTGGAGCCAAGCCTGCGAGCCTTGTCCGGCAATCTTGGCGAGTTTTTTCTGGCCGGGTGTGCGGGCTGGGTGGGCGGCGTCGGTCCAAGCAGAAGATTCGTTCAACGTGCTGGCGCGGTCGAGAGAGGCGATGCCTGCGTGAAGCTCGTCAACACCGGCCTGCTTGGCGGTATAGCCAAGTTTGTGGTCGAGTTCGAAGTTGCCCTTCTTCAGGCTGTGAGCAGAAACATACTTATCAACATAGGAGCCGACGAGGTGGGTAGCACTCTTGTTCTCGAGGGCGAGGCTTTCGCCGCGGAGGGCCTTTTGCTTCTCGAGAAAGGCGGCAAGCTTGCTGCTGCCCATGAGGCCCATTTGACCACGCATACCTGCGTTGACATTGCGAGCGCGGGCGATGGCCTGCTGTTCCTTGCTCCAGCCACCGAGTGCGGTTTGGGCAGGAGCAAAAGGTTTGCGGACGAGGTCGTTGACCTTGCCAAGCATAGTGCCGGACATTCGGAGGAGGGCAGGCGTCATGACGAGAGGGACAACTTGGACGGCCATACCGAGGACGACTTGGAGCATACCGTCGGCGGTGGCGATAATGGCCCAGCCAGCTAGGCGGGCGGCACCAAAGAGAACGGCGAACATTGGGAAAATGACGAGCATCTGGAGGAAGAACTTGCGCCAGAGGTCGAAGAACTTTTCGGTGCTGGTGAGGAGGAGGGCGGCGAAAGCGAGTGGGGAAAGCATGACGAGGAGGAAAATAAGGGCTTGGCGGGCGGCCATGGTGAAAAGGGCGGCGAGAACGGCGACAAGGGCGCCAAGCAAGACCGGCGCGAGGACGAAGAAGAGGCCAGAGAGGCCACCAGAGATAACAAGACCTAAGGCGAGGCCGCCGCCGACAACTACAGCGCCGGTGGCAACGGCGAAGACGGCCTCCCAAGTAGGGATGTCGGCGAGGCTAATCGCCCCAGAAGATGCGGCACCCTCGGCGACGGAGTCAAAGAGGCCGACGAGGCTGACGCCAAGGATGTCCGAGATATTAACCGCGGCAACCGAGACGTAGAACGAAAGATTGATAAGAATAGCGACGACGAGGAGCTTGGGGGCGGCGCGACGGAGGGCATAGTTGGTGATGTTCCACTGGGTGAAGTGGGAGAAAATCATGATTAAGAACATTATAACGAAGACAATATTGGCCATGTTGCGGATATACTGCCAGATATAAAAGAGTGGAGAGTCGAAAACGTCGGCTTGCATGTTGACGACGAGGAGAGCCTCGAGGGCGCTCATGGCGGCGTCGGTGCCGGCGGCAATAATACCGGTAATCGGACAGATGGCCCAAGCCATTTTACCCATTTGGTCGGTGCAGTTGTTGACTGGGGCGGATTCCTCTTCCTCCTCTTCCTCCTCTTCTTCAGGCTCTTCAGGGGTGGGTGTAGGGGCAGGAGCAGGGACAACAGGGGTGGCTGGGGTTTCAGGTATAGTCGGTAAGGTAGGGTCAGCATAAACATTGGCCGACACGAGAAAGGCCCCCGCTAGAATCGAGGCAATAAAAATAGAAAACGTTTGGAATCGTTTTTTCATTGGTTTGGTTGGTTTACGCTTATGGCATAAATCAACACTGTTATTATAGCACACTATACCCGAAAAAGCAAGAGCTTTACGTGATTTTGTAGTTAAGCACAAGCGCAGTGGTGTTTGATGGCTTGATTTTGCTGGAGATGTGATATAATGTGGTCAATATGAATAGGCTTGCTCGCTTGTTGATGGTGCTGTTGGTGGCGGTGGCGGGGGTTGTCGCTGTGCCGGCGACTGTCAGCGGGAGTGGATATGATTGTGAGCAAGGGGCGATTATCCAAGTATCCTGTGATGATGAAGGCGGTGGTATCTTTGGGGTTTTGAACTTGGTTTTGAACGTTTTGACGGTAGGCGTGGGGATTGCTGCGACGGCCGGAGTAATTTTTGCAGCGCTACGTTATACGCAGGCGCGCGACAACACAGAGAGCGCAGCGGGGGCGAAGAGGATGATTATAAATATACTTATTGGCTTGGCGGCTTGGGCAGTGTTTTGGACGCTGCTACAATGGTTGTTGCCGGGGGGTATCTTTTGATGAGTGCTGTGCGCAGCAAGCTTGCAAAGATGCTCTTGGTATTCATGTTGATAATGACTGGAGCGATAGCGACCAACCTTACGGTCGCTAGTCAACCTACCTATGCAGCTTGCCCGAACGGGAACTTCCTTAACTTCCGTCCGTGGTGGCACGGGTTGCGCAATAACACAACTTGCGAGCTGGTCACGCCGGTGACCCGAATTGATTCAGATGGGAACGTGTCGGTAGGAACTGGTGGCAGCGGCGGGTACACTATAACGACATTTGCTTGGAGGATTGTGTTTAACTCTATGGATATATTGTTTGGTATTGTAGCTTATGCAGCAGTGTTCTTTGTTGTCTTGGGAGGATTCAATGTGCTGTTTAGTGGTGGCGACCCGGGCAAAGTGAGCAAAGGTAAGATGACAATCATGAATGCCTTGTTGGGCGTAGCGGTTGCATTGCTAGCGAGTGGCTTAGTGCGTTTCGTAAACGACACTTTGATTGGTACCGGGAATCACAATCTACGGATAGAAAATTCAACTGGCACGTTTAGGGTAGTCGACGGATACGACGTGAACACTGACGACGTTTGGCTGGGTGCTATGGGTGCGTTTCTAATGGTGGCTGGGATTGGTGCAGTGATGATGGTGGTTTGGGGTGGTGTGAAACTATCGATGGCGTCGGGCGACCCAGCGGCAACGGCGAAGGCGAAAAATACGATTCTTTTTGCACTAATTGGCGCGATTGTGATGCTGCTGGCTAGCTTTATTGTGGGCTTTGTAGCTGACTCGGTGGGAGGATAGGAAGAGATGACAAAACAAATGAGGCAAAAAATGTTTCACGGGGTACGGTTGACGTTGGCTGGGATTTTTGCGGTGCTGGCAATCTTGGGTGTGGCGTTAGCGAGTAATATTTTGACGACAGATGACGCGGCGGCTAAGCCAGCGATATGCGGGACGGCGGCGACTAGCGGCATGACTTCAGCTGAACTAGCAGCGTTAGGCTGCGGCAATGAGGCTGGTGAGGACATAGTTAACTCGCGGGCAACGAACATCTTACGGACGTTGGTTTGGTTTGGCTGTGCGGTGGCGTTGACCTTTGTGATAGTGGGCGGCATCAAACTGGCGACCAGCGAAGGCGATCAGGCGAAGGTGGCGAAGGCGCGGAACACAATTGTCTTTGCGGCGATTGGGTTAGTGATTGCGCTACTAGCGACATTCATCGTGGACGAAGTCGTGGCTTTATTCATGTAAAGCCCTTGACAGCTAAACGCGGTACTGCTATAATTGGCTTAAAGAATACAAGGAGAAAAAATGTTTAAATTTCTTGCAGCACCTACTTGGACTACGCCGGGTACAGGGGCTTCTACTAGCTTAACTGACGCGAACTCGGTCGTGGCGCTGGTAGTGCAAACTTTGATTTTTGTGGCCTGTGCAGTGGCCTTTGTGTTTGTGATTGTCGGTGGTATCAAGTACATCACAAGCGGTGGCGACGAGAAGAAGGTCGCAAGTGCAAAGAATACGATTCTTTACGCAATCATCGGTTTGGTTGCTGCGCTCTTGGCTGGCGTGATTCTTAACGTCGTGCTAAGTGCAATCGGCATCAACACATTCACGTTCTAAGATATTAGATAACGGACACACAAAACCCCCGAGAAATCGGGGGATTTTGTTTGTGACCCTGTTGAGGGTGGCGCCGGTAAAGCCCCGATTGCTCGGGGCTTTAATCTTTCGTCTGGCTATTTTTTGTATTGGACAGGGACTTTGGTGGTGGTTGGGACTTGCTTCTCAAAGCAAATCGTTAGCACACCATTGTCAACACTGGCCTCAACGCTGTCTTCTTTGATTTTGACCGTTTCCGGTAATTTAATCGAGCGCGCGACCTCACCCCAATAACACTCTTGCGCGAAGTAGTTCATCGCTTGTGCGTCTTCGTTGCTCGAAAGCATACCCGAAACCGTGAGCACTAAATCTTCCGACAAGCTAACATCCAAGTTAGTTTTGTCAATACCTGCTACACGGGTTTTAATGACTAGCTTGTCGACAGTTTCATAAACATCGACGGCTAGCTGCCCAGGCACGTTTTCGTCGCCCTCGGCGTCTTCCCACCCGTCTGTTTGGATCTCTTCCTCGACTATGGTCTCGGTCGCGACATCTTCGCCATCATTCGAAAATGCTGCCTCCAAGGCCTCTGCGTCTAAGAGATCACTATCCTCATTGCGAGCCATTTCTCCTCCACTTATACTTATATCTTAATAGTATAGGTATTCTTTTGCGAAGTCAAGGGTTTTCCAACATTTTTAACCTTAAACATTATGTTTATAGGGGTAAGGCAGATATAATTATCTTATGGGATTGCTGGATTTGATTTTGCCGCTCTATTGCGCGCGTTGCGGGCGGGTGGGGGCGGCGCTGTGCGGGGCGTGCGCGGAGGAGACATTGCGCGAGGCGGAGAATTGCTGCATGGAGTGCGGGAATTACAATGAAGGCTGGCGGTGTTCGGAGTGTGGCGAGCTGGAGGCGGAGAGTTTCACGTTTGGCTTTTATGACCAGCCGATTGGCAAAATGGCGACGGAGTTGAAGATGAAGGGTGCGCGACATCTAGTGGGGCCATTGGCGCGGTTGTTGGCGGAGGCGTTGCCAGATGTGGAGGGGCGAGTGGTGGTGGTGCCGGTGCCGACGATTAAAAGGCATCGGAAGGAGCGTAGTGTGGCGCATGCGGAGTTGGTGGGGCGGGAGTTGGCGCGGGCGCGGGGGTGGGAGTATGCGGAGGTTGTGGGGCGAGTGCGGGATGTGGTGCAGACGGGAAAGTCGGGGAAAGTGAGGCGCGAGCAAGTGGTGGGAGCTTTTAAGGTAGAACTCCCCCTATTATACCAGTATATCACAGAAGGGGCAAAAAGTCAAGAGGCTATGTTTATTCTGCTGGACGATATTACGACGACGGGGGCGACTTTGGGGGAGTGTGAGAAGGTTTTGCGGGAGGCGGGGGTGGAAAGGGTGCGGCGGGTGGTCTTGGCAAAAACGCGATAGTGTGATATATTAAAGGGGTCGGAGGGATACCCAAGTGGCTGAAGGGGACGGTTTGCTAAATCGTTAGTGTGGGGAAACTTGCAGCGAGGGTTCGAATCCCTCTCCCTCCGCCAAGGCACTGAGACAATAAGAGTTGTAAAAACCGCCCAAGAATGAATATTGGGCGGTTTTTGATTGTTTTCCAAATCTTTTACTTGGTGCCGAAAATGCGGTCGCCAGCGTCGCCGAGGCCGGGCACAATGTAAGCGTGCTCGTTGAGGTGAGAATCGATGGCGCAGGCGTAGATGCTGACGTCGGGGTGTTCTTGTTGCATGAACGCGACACCTTCGGGCGCGGCGATGATGCAGAGAAACTTGATGTCGGAGACGCCTCGCTTTTTGAGCTTGTTGACGGCGTCAACAGCGGTGCCGCCAGTAGCGAGCATGGGGTCAACGACAATGACGCTGCGCTTCTCGATATCGTTGGGCAGCTTGCAGTAGTACTCAACGGGGCTTTTGGTCTCGGGGTCGCGGTAAGTGCCGATGTGGCCGACTTTGGCGACGGGAATCAGGCCCAGCGCGCCAAAAAGCATGGCTTCACCAGCGCGGAGGATAGAGACCAAGGCAAGTTTCTTGCCCTCGATGACCGGGCTCTCGCAAGTGCAGATGGGAGTCTCGATGGTGATGGTCTCGGTTGGGAGGTCGCGGGTGGCTTCATAGCACATGAGGCCGGCGATTTCCTCAACCAGTTCGCGGAATTCTTTGACGCTGGTCTTTCCGTCGCGGAGCAGGGTCAACTTATGCTGAATTAAGGGGTGGTCAAGCAAAATTACATCATTCGACATTTTCTGGGGCCTCCTTTCGCCCAATATTCAGAATCAGGTTGAGAACGATACCAGCGATAGCGGCGGTGGCGATGGCGGGGAGCTCGGCGCCGAAAAAGGGAATCATGCCGTTGCCCGCGAAAGCGTAGGACCCACCGAGACCGACGACCAAGACAACAGCGATGACAGCGGCGTTGCGGCCGTCGAAGATGTTGACTTTTTTCTCAATCATCAGGGCGACGCCTTGGACGGCGATGACGCCGAAGAGGTAAATGCAGGCGCCGTTGATGACCGCGGCCGGGATGGAGTTGACGAAGGCGTTGACCGGACCGATGAACGACGAAGCGATGGCGAGCAGGGCTGCGCCAATGACAGTGGCGTTCGAAAAGACCTTGGAAATGGCCTTGACGGCGATGTTTTCGCCGTAGTTGGTGCCGGCCGGGCCGCCAAACAGGGCTGCTACGATGTCGCCGATGCCATCAGCAACAAGATTAAGCCAGAGCTTATTCTTGATGTTGTATTTGCGGCGAGACTGCTTCTCTTCGGCCAGCTTGTCGACATAGAGGTCAATTTGGAACAAGTGGGCCGTGCTCTCGGGGATGGTAGCGATGGCGATGGGCATGATAGCGAGCAGGGCGGCAATCGAGGGAACAGGGGCCGTGAAGTGCGGTGTGGTAATGAAATTGGACGCCGCAACGCGGGAAAAATCGACCAAACCCATGGGGATGCTGGCTAAGAAGCCAACTCCGATGCCAAGAAGGATCGACGACTGCTGCCAAACGCCTTTCAGGAATACGGAAAAGAGGACGGTGGAAAGTAAGGTGATGAGGGCTGCAATCCAAGCGATGTTGCTGGTGAGGCCGGTCGCGGCGTCGTAGCCGGAAGCGTTGTTGAGGGCGACGACGAAGAGCGACCCGCCGACGATGAGGGCGACCGAACCGGTGACCGACGGGGGCAGGACCTTTTCGATTTTGGCCATACCAACGCGTGCGACAAGTAGCCCGGCAAGGGCCGAGGCGACGCCGGCCATAATGATGCCGAACTGAGCCTGACCGATGAGGGCATCGGGCGCGACTTCGCCGAAAGCTTTGACGCCGGTGAGGGCGGCAACGGCGGCGATGAAACTGAAGCTACTGCCGTAATAGAGGGGAATCGCGGTCTTGTCCTTGCTGAAAAACTTGGTGACGAGTTGGGTCGCGATGGTCGCCACACCAGATGCAAAAAGGGCGGTCGAGGTGTGGAAACCCATGAGTAAGGCGGCCAATACGGTGGCGGGGAACATGGTGATGAATTGCTGAAGGGAAAAGACGAGCAGTTTACCGGGTGATGGCGTTTCGTTGGGCAAATAGCCCACGGCATTGGGATTTTTGGTGCTTCTCATAAAGCTACCTCCTTTTAATAAAAGATTTGGATGTCAAGGTTCTACACCTTACCACCCATTACATAAGTAGTGTATCTTGGTTGATTATATCATAACGAGAGGGGTTTTGCAAAACTTTTATATAAAATGTGGTATAATATATATGTGGTCTGGTAGCTCAACTGGAAGAGCAGATCCGTCCTAAGGATAAGGTTGTAGGTTCGAGTCCTATCCAGACTACCAGAGAGACCTTTAGCGCCCTTTGTAGGGTGCTTGCTTTTTGGCGCGAACTGTGCCATAATTTGAAGTAAATGGCAAGGAATATTCCGGATAAAGGCTATGGTGGGATTTATGGGGCGGAGGCTGCGGGTAAAAATCCGGAAAATGTGAAAGGTGCGGGGTCGGCGGCCGAGGCGGCGGACCATTTTGCGGCGGCGGAAAAGTCGGCCAGCAAGGCGGCGCCAAAGATTAGCGATAAAACGACAAGCAGCAGTGCTGATGTGGCGGAGAATTATGCGCCGAAATATACATCGCTCGGGGTCCTGTCGCCCGACAATACCTCAAGCTCGGAAAAACTGACGAAAAAGGTGAGTGGGAGCGGGCGGAGTAAGAAGCCGCTGATTGCGGCGGGCGGGTTGACGGGTTTGATTGCGGTGTTGATGTTGACGGTTTCAAGTATGTTGCCGATTCACCTGATTGAGAATATGATTGATATGCGTAATTCGTTTGGCACGACGGCGGAGATGCGGGGGACGCGGTTGATTACGCGGGCGGTGGGGAAGCATAACACGACGGCGATAACGAACTTTTCGCGGCGGAATACAATGTCGGCGGGGCGGATTGCTCAGATGAACCGAGGGTTGGCGCCGGAGGGACTACGGTTGCAGCTGGATAGCGGCGGGCAAAATGTGGTGTTGCAGTCGGCGTTGGACCCGGGAACGAATCGAATTAATTTGGATGCGGGCGGCAATATGGAATTTCGGACGGTGGCGATGAATGAGGTGGAGTTTGCGGGGCTGATTAATGACCATCCGAATATTCGCAACGGCTTTAATAAGGGTGCGCGGACGATGACGGGGCGGACGGCGGGGTGGTATAACCGGGCGATGGCGTTTTTCTTGAACAAGAATGCGCTGACGCGGAATTTGTTTAAGGATTTTATCGGGAGAGCGGAGGGTAATGCCAATTTTCGGGATGCGCAGGCGCGGCTAGCGACCGCGGAAGCGAGAGTGGCGAAAAATAATATTGACTTGGCGACGCAAGAGCGGATGACGAATGCGGAGACGGGCGAGGTGTCGGACGTAGTAAACCAAAATCAGTCGGGGCGAAATTTGGACACGGCGAAGGTGGCGATTGGAGCGGACATTCGGGCGCGGGCGCTGCAAATTGCCGGGCGAGCGGGCGGAATCGGGGCGGCAATGTCGGCGAGTTGCGCGGTGTTTTTGGCGGTGGGGGCGGCGTCGGCGGTGTTTGCGGCGATTGAAATGTCGAAGGCCTTACATGTGGTGGCGGGCTGGTTTGAGGCGGGGCAGAAAACGATGGCGGGTGAGGGAGATGACAGCTATCATGCGTTTGGCGAGGCATTGACGGAGGCGACGGTGACGACGGCGTTTGATGAAAACGGCAATGAAATTGAGCTGCACGGCGGGGCGAAAAAGAGCGCGACGGAATCGGCGGGGTTGACGCAGGTCTTGATTGGTGGGACATTTTCGGCAGAGGACGACCAAAGCGCGATGAAATATCATGCGGAAAAAGCGGTGGGGTACTTGGGCTTGACGGGCGGAACGGTGGCGGGGTGTTTTGCGGCGATGATTGCGGGGGGAATTTTGGGGGCGGTGAGTGAAGTGTTTGCGATTGTGGTTTCGTTCATCCCGATTGCCGGACAGGCGTTTGCGGTGAGCCGGATTGTGGCGCGGACGGCGGGCAATTTGGCCTTGCAGGCGGGGATTGCGGCGGCGTTGGGCGTGGCGATTGGAGCGATTGTGCCGATGTTGGCGAAAAGTTTTGTGACGACGATTGCGACGGACGTGGGGGGCGAGGACTTTGGTAATATGATTGGCAGTGTGGGCGGGCGATATATGTCGGGTACGCATCAGGCGAATGGTGGCGTGGTGGCGACAGAGGAGCGGGCGTTGGCATTTTACCGCGAGACGCAGGCGGTTTTGGCACGACAGGCGGAGTTGGAGCGGTTGGAGCGGAGTCCGTTTGATATGACGAATCGGAATACGTTTTTGGGCAGTTTGGCTTACCGGATGTCGGGTTTTGCGGCGAGCAGCGGGTCGCTTTTGAGCAACTTTACGGGTTTGGCGAGTGCGGCGCAGACGTCGAGGTTGCCGTGGCAGTTTAATGCTAGCGCGAGTCAGGCGCTGGCGTTTAAGGAAAGTCTGGGGAATTGCCCGCAGTTGTCGTCGCTCTATCCGGAGGGGATGAGCGCGACGGATGACGGGCGGTTGCATACGGTGGCGTGTGATATTTTTGGTAATCCGATGCGGAGCAATGATTTGAATACGATGGAGTTTGACCCGGAATATATTTATTGGAAGACGGCGTTTACGTGTGATGAGGACGGCGAGTGTTCGTTTGGCAAGCAGGGTGGAGCGACGCAGACCTACACGGGGACGCATTTGGATGGGACGACGTGGTCGGTGACGGGTGCGGCGTCGATTGAGCTGGATGATAACGGGATGGAGAAAATTAATCCGAAGAGCGATTTGGGCAAAATGGTGGTTTATGGAGTGAACCGGTCGACTGACCCGGGAGTGTTGGACGTGAATATTATGATGGCGGAAAATAATGTGGGGCCGAGCTGGTTGGGTTGGGTGCCGGCGGTGGGGAGTATCCAGCAGGTAATCTCAACGGTGAATCAGAATGAGGCTTTGCAAAGTGGTTGGGTGGACGGGAAGAATTATTGCAATGGCTGTACGCCGGAATGGGATACGAAATACCGGTATTTAAGCCAATATATTGTGGACACGAATTTGTATGAGGGGATGGGGTCGATTGAGCGCAGTCCGGTGGTGGCGTTTTTGGAGGAGGAGGTTTGGCCGACCTTGGATCGTAGTTTTGAGGGGGTGTTGGCGCGAAATATGGGGGTGCCGAAGGAGTTTGTGGCCGACACGTTGGCGTTTACGTTTGATTTGTTGGAGACGCAATATGCTTACTTAGCGGCTTGGCCAGCAGCCTCCCAATCCTCGGCAGACATTTTCAGTCCTACGCTCCAAATCTGTTCAAAATCGCGAGCCTCTTCCTATCGGGGTTCTCACGATTTTTCACAGACTTGTTCACTCGGTGGAAATGTATTGCCTCGGATTGGGGAGTTTGCTGGCCACGTTCTTGGGTCTACTGGAACAGATTTGCGGCGACGGTTTAATGCGGAGGCCACGGCATGAACAAGGTGAAGCGATGGTTGGTTGTGGTGGGGGGGTTGGTTTTGGCGTTGTCGCCGACGATGGTGATGGCGAATCGGGATGAGTTGTTTTGGGCGGAGACGGGGATTCTGTTTTATGATCCGGATGATATGGCGATTGCGTGCGCGAGCATGGCGATGGGACAGGCGACGGGCAGTAGCACAGCGGGGTTGAGCGCGCAGCAGGCAGCGTTTGTCGATCAATATCAGGGGATTGCGTCGGCGCTGAGTGTGCAGTATGGGATTCCTTGGGAGGCGGTGATGGCGCAGGGGATTTTGGAGAGCGCGGCGGGGATGAGTAGTTTTGCGCGGAACCGGAATAACTTTTTTGGGATTGGGGCGGTTGATAGCAACCCGAACAATGCGCATTATTTTGAGACGCCGGAGGCGGGCTGGGAGGGGTACTATCGATTTATTCGGGATAATCCGCGGTATCGCAATCATGGGGTGTTTCGCGAGCCGACGATAACGGACCCGTATGCGTACGTGGCGGCGGTGAAGGCGGCGGGGTATGCGACGGATCCGCTGTATGTTGATAAGTTGGCGCCGATTATTACGGCGATTGTGGCGCGGGCGGGGGAGCAGGGTTGGCAGACGTCGGCGGAGTTGGCGGCGGCGAATCCGGAGATGTTGACGGCGGCGGAGCAGAATGCGGCGGGGGCGAATGAGGGGTCGGACGTTTCGAATTTCTTGACTTATTGCTCGGGGGTGAATTTGACGGGGAATTATGCGCAGGATTTGCATAATACGATTATGGCGTTTTCGTGGGATGGAATTCGGAGCCAACCGGCAAATAATCCGAAGCCGGAATATTATAGCGCGCTGTCGGGGATGGGCTTCTTTGGCAATCAGGATGCGTATGTGAAGGCGGGGGCGTCGTGTGATGCGTTTGTGGCAACCGTGATGCGGGCGAGCGGGGCGGATACGGATTTTCCGTGCTGCGGGACGAGCAACCAGCTGAATTATTTGGCGAACAACCCGCTTTATACGGAGGTGCCGAATTTGGGTAATGTGTCGAATTTGCAGGATGGTGATATATTTGTATTGAATGGGCATATTATGATATTTATCAATGAAAATGGGCAGCCGAAGGTGGCGCATGCGAGCCGGGATACGGGGACGACGTGCCGAAGTTATAGTGGGATGCTAACGACGACGGCGGGGGGGCGGATTTCGTCGTGCGCGCGGACGGGCGAGCGAGGGACGGTTTATTTTAGCGATAGCCGGGGGAGTTATCGGATTTTTAGGAGGAATGGGTGAGCAAGTGGGTTTATGTGTTGGGGGGTGTGGCGGCGGCGGTTTTGTTGGGGCTGGGGATTTATCGGGCGATTTGGTCGGCGACGTTGACGTTGGTGGTGGCGCCGTATGATGCGGTGATTTATGTGGATGGGGCGGCGGCGGTGAATGGGGCGACAAAGCGGGTGCGGCCGGGCGAGTATGTGGTGGCGGTGAGGCGAGAAGGGTTTGATGATGAGGAGCATAAGGTGGAAGTGCGGCGGGGCGATGAGGCGCGGGTGATGGTGGCGTTGTTGCCGTCGGACGGGGATTATTCGTGGTATATGGAGAATGCGGAGGATGGGTTGATTTTGGACTCGGTGATGAGCGCGCGGTCGACCGAGCGGGAGGAGCAGCTGACGGAGCGGTGGCCGGTGTTGAATGCTTTGCCGCAGCGGACGAATTTCTATGAGTTGACGTTGTTTGCGTTGCCGAGTTCGGAAAATCCGCGGATGGTGCTGATGTTGACAATTTATGAGATTCCGCGGGATGGGATTTTGGCGACGCCAGAGAAGTTTGCGGAATATTCGGCGGCGGCGCGGGGGTGGCTTTTGGAACAGGGGTTGGAAGAGGGTGAGTTTGAGATAATTTCGGGGAATTAGCGGCTGCAGGGGTCGGGCATTGACTTTTAGCCATAAGTGTGATATAATGGGGAGGGTATCCTACGGGGTACGGGTAGAATGTTTCCCTAAAACAATGGTGCGAGAGCGCCAAAATACTTTGAAAAGGAGAGAATGATGATGAAAAAGATGACTTGTTTACTGATGCTTGCTCTCGCAATCTTTTGTTTGGCGGGATGCACGAGGAGTACTTCGGCGATGCCGGAGAGAGAACAGCCGGTGGTTTCGGCGCAGAATGATGTAGCTGGGAGAGATGATAGCACATCAAGCACCGGCGAGCCAACTGAGCCAGCAGCCCCTGAAGGGGATTCATGGCTGGATGAGTTAACTGAGGCAGTAGCGCTTGGCGAGTATCCGAACTGGGATGAGTGGGTCACGGAAGACCAGTTTAACCGTGTGCTTGCAGCAAAAGGAAGCCACTTTGAGCCGCAAGGGGACTACACTTGGGATAATGGGATAGGTCTTACGGTTGCGGTGGAAACATCGCTTGCCCGTGGTCTTGGATCGGATGACCGTTGGCACATAGTGCCTTACTATGCCGGAGGGTTCGCTCACACGCCAAGCCCCGGCTTCACATCCCAAGTTTGGCGGGATGAGCGCTGGATAAGCAGATATGTGGTTGACGAGCGAGGCATGTCGCAGCGGTTGGCCGAGGACTTATGGACTCTACTATTGTACAGCGATTCGTTAGAAACGTTGGCTGATAACATTCTGTCTATCGACGGGATGAAAGAAGAGCTAGCTAATAAGTAATCAGCATCAATCTAGACTCTTATTTTATTTTTAGCCCCTTGGCGTACGCTAGGGGGCTTGAAAGTGGTTATGATATATGACATAATTATTGTAAATGGCGAGGACGATACCGAAAACCGGTTATGGAGGTATTTACGGCGAGGAGGACGTGCGGAACAAGCGCGCGGGTAATGCGGCGGACGATTTTGCCAGTGCGGAGAAAAATGCCAGCGGAGGCGCGCCAAAAAATAATGAGCAGACGACGAGCAGCAGTACGGACGTAGCGGAGAATGGAGCGGCAGGTCAAGGGCCGAAATACAGTGGCGACGGAGCGGGCGCTGGGAAAGCGGGTGGCAAAGCTGGGGGCGTTGCGGGAGCGGCGGCAAAAGCGACACCGATGGGCAGATTTATGGGCGGGATGAAGAACGCGTTTAAGAGTGGCGATGATGGGGACAGAAAGCCGCTGTTTGCGATTGGCGGGCTAACGGGTATTGTGGGGGTTATTATGATGTTGGTGTCGAGTACGCTACCGATACATATGATAAGCAATTTTGGCGATTTGAGGAATACGATGTTCGGGCAAAATAGTGAGCGGACGAACGTGCTGATACGCAGGATGACGAGAGGTGAGGTTGATAGCAACTTGTTTAGCAAACGTTCGACGATGGGCAACCGTAGGTTGGCACAGATGAACCGCGGGTTGAATGACACTGGGTTTCGTTTTGAATTTGATAGCGGCTCGAAGCACTATGTGATGTTAAGAGCGGAAGTTGATCCTAGCACGGGGACAATAAAACGGACCTCAAGCGGTCAGGTGGATTTCACGGGTGCGCAAAGGATAAATAGTGAGGTGGAGTTGAAGGCTATGTTCGATGGCGATAAGGCTTTCCGGACGGCATGGAATGATGGCACGAAAACGATGACTGGAAAGAATAGCGGTTGGTTTAATAGGGCGATGGCCTATATGCTTAGAGGTAATAGGCTGACGCGGAATTTGTTTAAGGGCTTTATCGCTAGGGAAGATGCGAGAGCAGCGCTGAGGGCAATGCAGGGGCGGTTAAGCAACTCGGAGAAAATCCAGACTAACGGGTCATTGACGGACGCAACTCGGACGGTCACGGAAGGCACCGACTCAAACGGCAATCCAACTACTACCGACACAACTACCTCACCGCAGGCAAGACAAAAAAGATTTCAAGACCTGAATGCTAAGATTACAAGCGATATACGAGTCAAAGCGATGCAGTTGGTGACGGGGGTAGCGGCGGCTTATTGTGGGGTGAAATTGGCGATAGCGGCGGTTTCGGCGGTATATGCGATGGATGCGGCAATGCGCGGATTAGCTGTGGTGGCGGGTTATTTTGAGGCTGGGCAGAAACCATTGGCTGGTGATGGAGATGACAGCTATCATGCTTTTGGCGAGATGCTAAATACGGCAACTGAAACTACTATTGTCGACGAAAACGGCAACAGAGAAGTATTGAATGATGGCGTGAAAATGAGCCCGACAGAGGCGCGCGGGATGCAGGCAATTTTGGTAGGCGGGCTTTCGGCCGGAGACGTGGTGGATGACCCGAGTGTGGCAAAATATAGCATGGAACAGGCAATGAAACATGTCTCGACATCAGCAAATGAGGTGCGGAACTGTTCGCGTGCGATGATGATAGCAGGAGGCGTGCAGATAGGTATCTTCGCAGCGCAAGTGATTGTAGGTATCTTCACTCTGGGTATTGGGGCCGGCCTAATCGAGATTGGTAAGATAGCGGCACAACAGGCAGGTAGCGCGCTGGTGATGTCAATCTTGGCGGGCGCAGCGATAAAGAAACTGGTGCCGATTATTGCGATGACGGCGATCACGGCGATTGCGACTGAAGTTTGGGGAGAAGATTTTGGTAATTTGGTAGGTAGCTTTGGCTCGCGATATTTCAGCAAGGGGCACCAAGGTAATGGCGGACCGGCTACGGGCTATGACAATGCGTTGGCGTTTTATGTTGAGCAGCAGAGGGTGCTGGCCTATGCGGCGGAGTTAGACCGAGCGACAAAAAGCCCGTTTGACATCACGAACCAGAACACATTCCTTGGCAAGATCTCGAGCAACCTAGCGATTGCTAGCGCCGGTAGGTCGAAGTCGATATTAGGACAGATGAATACATTAGGAGCTTTGACAGGCTCGATGCGGCTACCAGTGAACATGAGCTCAGCGGCGACTTATGAAATTGCCTTCCGCGATACGATTAATTGGTCGAGCGATGGGAATGGTTGTTCGAGGCTAGAGATGATTGGCGCGGTGGGGGATATGTTCTGCAACCCAATTCGTAGTAATGATCTGACTACGAGCGTGGACGATCCGGAATTCGTGTTTTATAAAACAGCGGCGTCTTGCCGGGGGAGCAGCAACGGCTCGCCATGCTCATTTGGTGTGCGCGCAACAAGTGGCTCGACCAATTCGGAAACTGGCCACTATCCGGGCAAGACTTACACTGGGACGCATCCAGATGGCAGGACATGGTCAGTAACGGTGAATGCGACAATTGAGACAGGTAGTGATGGCTTGGAAAAAATAAATTACGACTCAGATCTAGGTAAAATGATAAAGTATGGCGTTGATAGAAAAACCGACCCGGGAATCACCGACGCAAATATCGTACAGGAAGAGGCAAATCTGACGACTGGTCTAAATGCTCTGGACACTGTACTGAATGCAATCCCTGTTGTCGGTGATTTCATGCAGATTGCTCAGGGAGCGCGCCAAAACTTGGCGTTGGAGGCAGGCTGGGTAAATGGTGAGGCGTTTTGCGCCGGGTGTGAGCATGATAACGATGCGGTGCGGGCGAAATGGTCCACAGACTATCGATACTTAAACCAATATATAGTTGACACTAACGCATATGAGAATGTTGGGGCGATAGATAGCAACCCAGTGGTGGCGTTTATGGAGGAATATATTTGGCCGTTTGAGGATAGGAGCTATGCGGGAATCTTGGCGGCGAATATGGGCATGCCGAAAGAATGGGTTGTGGCGACGCTGGCTTTTGCGGAAGACTTGCGAGATTCGCCGAGCGAGGTTGATGATTTGATTGCGAGTGCGCCAAATATTTATATGACTTACTACCACGGGATTGATTTAGAGCAGTTGACCGTGCCAGAAGACGATGGCCCATATAGTGTCTTAGCAAACATGCAACAGTCGACGCAGACGGCTGGCGTGGAGTGGCGCCGACGGTTTAACGCCGAGGCGGTAGCATGAGAACGCTAGCCATAAGACGATGGCGGATTGTGTCCGCGGCTTTGGTGCTGGCTTTGTCGCCGCAAGCGGTCCTAGCTAGGAACGCTGCGCAAGAGGAAAAGTTCGCGGAATATGACATTATGTTTTATGACCCAGACGATAACGCTGGTTGTGGTACCAGCTCGTTTGTGGCGGCTTCTCCGGTATCCGGTTCTGCATATGAACGGTTAAAAGACGCGGTGCGGCAATATGGTGAATTCGCAATGGAGATGCAACGGACCTATGGCACGCCGTGGGAGGTGGTCTTCGCGCAGATGCAAATGGAGTCTGGCACTGGAACTGCTGGGCATGCGATTAACGGGGCGCATAATAACTGGCTTGGAATCACAGGCACAGGGGATGCTGGGTCTTGGACTTCGCCGGGTGGTCGTAACTGGGCGGTTTATAGTAGCATAGAGGCAAGCATCGCGGATTGGGCTGGGCCGCGGGTGCTGAGAAACGGCATGTACAACGCCGCGTTTCAATATCTAGATCCGAATAGCTATAGTCTGGGAAGCTTCTTGCAGGCGATGATTGCGGTCTATGCGCCAAGCTCGGATGGCAATAATGTGGAAGTATATGTGGCGAATGTGCTAAGCTTTATCAACGGACCAATTCGCGAAGTGCGAGAGGAAATGGGCTGGCCCAGCTCGGCGGAATTGGCCGAGCAAGAGAACATCCCAATTGGCGGGCAGAATCCGCTGGGCGGGACGGTAGACCCGACCCAAGCTGCCGGTACTTGTTTCATGGGTGGCAACGGCGATATCACCGAAGCAGCGATTGCCTTTTCGTGGGAGGGAATGAGAAGCCAGCCGAAAAATAACCCGACGCCGGCATACCGAGAAGCTATGGAAGCTGTCGGGTTAGCTGGTGTGAGCTGCAATGGTGGGCCGTCGGGTGCAAGCTGTGATGTTTTTGTGGCGACGGTAATGAGGGCAACTGTGGACCCGAACTTTCCGTGTTGTGGGACAAGCAACCAGCTAGCTAATTTGGCCGTCAACCCGTTGTACGAGGAGATTCCGAATTTGGGCAATACTTCAAACTTGCAGTCGGGGGATATCTTTGTCTTGAACGGGCATATTATGATGTTTATTATTGACAACGGAACGCCGAAGATGGCGCATGCGTCTTGCAACGACCGGACGGGTGAGCGGGGTGGAGTGTTCTTTAGCGACAGCCGTGGGGCTTACCGGATCTTTCGATATATAGGAGGTGCGTGATGCAAGAAGAACGCGAGCAACAACAGAGGACTACTTTGATTCTCGGGATTATAGTGGGAGCGGTGGTGGTCGGCGCGGTTATTTGGTACATATTATATAATGTGCGGTATTCGGCACGCTTGGAGTTGCATATTGCGCCGAACAACGCGCTGATTTACTTGAATGATAAAGAAATTAGGAATCGGAACCAGCAGATTAGGCCGGGGGAGCATGTGATACGGGTTGAGCGGGAGGGCTTTGAGACCCAAGAAGAAGAGTTTAGTGTGGCGGGCGGCGAGACGTTTAATGTTTCGATAGCGTTATTGCCAAGCGATGGGAACTTAGACTGGTATAATAACAACCCAAGGGATGCGCTGATTCTGGATGGTGTGCGGCAGCGTGAGCAGGACAGAATAGTGCAAGATGCGTTGAATTCGGACCCGATTTTTGGGATTTTGCCGTTTACGGAGGATGAGTTTGGGCTGAAATATGTGATTGAGGCGGCTTATAGTAATGGGGTGAGGTTGTTGATTCGGTTGAATACTTGCTCGGATATGGTGGCGGAATATTATAAAGAGCAAGCTTTTGAATGGCTGCGCTCGCAAGGATTTGAGCCGAATAATTATCATATTGATTACATGACGCTTTGCGGCTAGGTGAGGGTGATGAGGGGTTTGAGGTTGGGGGGCGGGGCGACGGCGGTGATGATGATTTGGTGGGAGGAGAAGTTTTTCATGAGGGCGGTTTGGCGGGGGCGGTCGAGTTCGGAGAAGACGTCGTCGAGGAGGATAAGTGGGGCGAGGTTTTTGGAGTCGGCGAGGGCGGCGGCTTCGATGAATTTTTGGGCGATGATGATGGTGCGGTTTTCGCCGCGGGAGGCGGTGCCGTCGGCGAGCTTGCCGTTGAAGGCGTAGAGGAAGTCGTCGCGGTGGGGGCCGAAAGTGGTGGCGCCGACGGCGATATCGCGGGCGAAATTGGTTTCGAGGGCTTGGAGATAGGTTTGTTCGTCGATGACGCGGCCGGAATATTTGAGCTGGACCTCGGCTGGCGCGTCGGAGATTTGGTTGTAGACGTCGGTGAGACGTTGGTTGATTTGGCTGGCGCCGTAGGCACGGCCGACGAGGATTTCGCTGCCGTATTGGGCGAGGATGACGTCCCAAGCGTAGAGGTTTTCGCGGGTGGCGTAGCCGGATTTGAGGAGTTTGTTGCGTTGGGAGAGGGCTTTTTTGTAGCGGCTGCTGGCGCGTTGGAAGCTGGGGTTTAATTGGCTAAAAAAACGGTCGAAATAATCGCGGCGGGAGGTAGGGGAGCGGTGGATGAGGTTTAAGTCGTCGGGCTCAAAAAGAACAACTGGGTAGCGATGTTCGGTTTTTAGTCTTTTTGATTTTTCGCCATTTATTTTAAAGGTCTTCCCTGTGGAATCGATGATTACTCTTGGAGTAAGACCGTCGGTTTTTGTTAGTTCGGCGAAAGAGTTCGGTTTTGTGGTTTGGATGATTTCGCGGTCGGTCGATTTGAAGCTGGTGCCGTGGAGGAGAAGGTAGAGGGCTTCTAGAATGGAGGTTTTGCCGGTGCCGTTTTTGCCGACGATGAGGGTGGTGGTGGGGGAAAAGTCCATGGCGAAGGCGTCGTGGGAGCGGAAGTTTTTGAGGCGGATAGAACTGACGATTTGCATGGCGGATTTTGCTTAGGCCTTTCGGGGCATGACGATGTAGACGAGGCTGCCGGAGTCGTTGCCGCGGACGATGAGTTTGCCGCCGCTGAAATCGAGGATGACTTCGGGGGCGTCGAAGACGCTGAGGGCGTCGATGAGGAAGCGGATGTTGAAGGCCATGGAGATGTCTTGGCCGCTGACGACGGCGGGCATTTCGGAGGAGTTGGAGCCGAGTTCGGACTCGACGGCGGCGACTTCGAGGAGGTTTTGTTTGCTGTTGGTTTTGAGGACGGCGGTGTTGTCGACGATGCGGGCGAAAACTTGGGCGACGCGGAGGAGGCGGAGGAGTTCGGAGCGGTCGACAACGGCGGTGTCGTCGCCAGCGTCGGTGATGAGTTGGCGGTAGTCGGGGTAGCTGCCGGAAATGAGGTTGGTGGTGATTTTGGCGTGGCTGGCGACGAGGAATTGCATTTGGCTGGCGCCGGCGCGGATGACGAGATCGCCATCTTCGGCAACGCCGAGGGCTTCATGGATGGCGGCGGTAGGAACGATGACGCGGAGGTCGTCGTTGAATTTAGGTAGGAGCTCGGTTTCGGCGAGGCGGTAGCCGTCGGTGGCGGCGGTGAAGAGTTTCTTATTAAATGAGTTGAAGCAGACGCCGGTGAGGGCGGGGCGGGAGAAGTCGTTGGAGGCGGCGCCGACAACGCGCTGGAGGTTTTGGCGGAATTCGGCGAGGGAGAGGGTGAGGGAGAGGGCGTCTTTTTCGAGCTCGGGGACTTCGGGGAAGTCTTCGGCGTCGGTGCCGTTGAAGGTGGCGGAGAAGCCTTTGCCGGAGACTTTTAGCTTGGTGTCGAGAGTTTGGAGCTCGAGCTCGGCGTTGGGGAGGTTGTTAATGAACTCGGCGAGTGGTTTAGCGGGAACGGTGATGACGCCGGATTTTTTGACTTTGGCGTCGAGGGTTTCTTCGCTTGCTAGTTCGAGATTGTTGGCGATGATGGTGAGTTTGTTGCCGTCGGCGCGGAGGAGGACGTTGCTGAGGATGGGGAGTTGGTTGCGAGAGTTGGCGATGCGGGAGATGTTATTTAGAGTTTTTGAGAGTTTGGTTTTATTGATTAAAAAGTGCATGTTGCTCCTCCTTTTATTAAAAGATTATTATTCTTATTAGGGTTGTGGTTCTTGTGGGAAAGTGGGGTTTTTACGGGGTTGAGTTGGGATTGACGGTTGTGGGTAAGTGGGGGGAAGGTGGTGGGGTGGTTGTGGGATTTTTTAGTGTTTGAGTTTGTGATTTTTGTGGTTGTGGGTAAGTGGGGAAGGAAGGGGGGAGTTGTGAGGGGGTTTTCCACATTTTTGGGCCGGCTATTGGTTAGCATGCGGCCTCCTGAATGTGGATGACTTGGTCGCGGAGGAGACCGTCGGTGGCGATGAGCTTATTGATTTTTTGGACGCCGTTCATGGCGGTGGTGTGGTCTTTGCGGCCGAGGGCGCGGGCGATTTGGGGGTAGGAGAGGGCGAGCTCGGTTTTCATGAGGTACATGGCGATTTGGCGGGGGGTGAGAATGTGTTTTTCGCGACTGTCGCTGGAGAGCTCGGTGACGGTGAGGTGGAAGTAGGAGGCGGTGGCTTTGATGATGTTTTCGGGGCTGGTGCGGGGGCGGAGTTTTTTGGTGTCTTGGAGTTCGGCTTCGAGGCGGGCGAGGGAGAAGCGGGGGCCGAGGCTCATTTGGAGGAGGCCGGCGTAGTTGAGAGCGCCCTCGAGCTCGCGGATGTTGGAGGTGTATTTTTTGGCGATGAATTCGATGATGTCGGAGCTGAAGTGGAGTTTGCTAAGCTCGGCTTTGGTGTTGAGGATGGCACAGCGGGTTTCAAAGTCGGGCGGTTGGACGGCGATAATCATGCCTTGTTCGCAGCGGGAGGTGAGGCGATCGGCGAGGTCGGCGATGCGGGATGGCGGTCGGTCGGAGCTGATGATGATTTGCTTGTTGTTTTGCTGGAGGTCGTTAAAGGTGTGGAAGAATTCTTTTTGGCTTTCTTTTTTGCCTTCGAGAAATTGCATGTCGTCGATGATGAGGACGTCGTTTTCGCGGTATTTTTCGGTGAAGCCGGAGAGTTTTTTCTGGACGCTGGCGACGAAATCTTTATAGAAGGTGTCGATGGATATATATAATATACGGAAGTCGGGGTGTTTGGCTTGGATTTCGTTGCCGACGGCTTGGATGAGGTGGGTTTTGCCGAGGCCGACGCCGCCGTGGATGTAGAGGGGGTTGTAGCGGGTGCCGGGCTCTTCGGCGACGCCGCGACAGGCGGCGAAGACAAGGTTGTTGTTGTCGCCGACGACGAAGTTATCGAAGACGTATTTGGGGTTGAGGTTGGTGGAGTGGTGCTTGATGGTGGTGGGTTTGGTGGGGAGGGAGGTGGTGAGGTCAATGGTGGTGTCTTTGCGGCGTTTGGCGATTTTTTCGGCGTCGCTGGCGCCGGCGACGATGTACTCGATGAGCTCGGGGGCGAAGTTGGCGGCTTTGAGGGCGTCGCGGACGGGGGCGGCGTATTTGCCTTCGAGTTGGCGGATGATGAATTTGTTGGGGGAGCTGAGGATGAGGCGGCCGTTTTCAGCGCTGATGAACTCGAGCTTGCTGAAAAAGGTTTTGAAAGTCAGCGCGTCAGTGCTGGTTTCTAGGGCGCCTTTGGCGGCGTGCCATTTCTGTTCCTCCATGTTAGTTATATTATAGTGGGAGAGGGGGGAGTTGTCCACAGGGTTTTGGTAATTTGTGGAATTAATTTTATGTTTTGTGGGTCTTGAATGTGAATAACAGAGTGGGAGTTTTCCACAGGATGGAGGGGCCCCGATAAGGGCTTGTGGATAAATACTTGATTTTTGTGGAAAAGTTTGTTATGATATACAATGAAAATAGCTTAAAGGAAAGAAGTATAGTATGCCAAAGCGAACATATCAACCACACAAAAGGCAGCGGCAAACGACGCATGGGTTTTTGGTGCGGATGGCGACGCCGAATGGGCGGAAGGTGTTAGCGCGCCGCCGGGCAAAGGGTCGCCAGAAACTAGCAGTTTAGGGGTGCGGTGTTAAGTGCGAAGTATCGGTTCCATTCCCGCGGGGGGGTGAGGGCGGTGCTTCGGGCTGGGAAAACGGAGCGCGGCAAGGAGATTTCGTTGGTTTGGGCGAAGAATCGGCGGGGTGGGACGCGGTTTGGTGTGGTGGTGAGTAAGAAGGTGATGAAGTCGGCAGTGGGGCGCAATAGAGTGCGGCGGCGAGTTTATGAGATAATCGGGGCTTGGTTGAAGGAGCAGATTGAGGCTAACGGCCTGCCACCGAGCCGGGATGGGATGGTAATATTATATAGTGCGAGTTTTCGCGAGATGGAAATGGCAGAATTCCGGGAGCGGCTGGTTAGCTTGCTCAATAAGACCTTGTAAAAGTTGGCGTCGCGTGTTATAGTCATGACATGAGTATTTGGGATTTGATAGTTGTCCAACCGATTTTTAACTTGTTGTTAGCGGCGTATCAGCTGGTCGGTGATTTTGGTGTGGCGTTGATTATATTTACGTTGCTGGTGAAGCTGGCGATGTGGCCGCTGATGAAGCGACAGTTGAGCCAGACACGTTTGATGCGAAAGATCCAACCAGAGTTGGCGGAAATTAAGAAGCGCTGCAAGGGCAACAAGCAGATGGAGAGCCTGCAGATGATGGAGCTTTACAAGCGACATAATGTGAAGCCGTTTGCTTCGATCTTGACGCTGGTGATTCAGATTCCGATTTTTATTGCGATTTATGGCGTGGTGCGGAATGCTTTGTCGAGCCCGGAGGCGGTGGAAAAGTTTGCCTATGGCTTTATGCAGGGCTGGTCGCGGATCAGTGAACTGATTACGAATTTTGACGCGTTTACGCCGCGGTTGTTCGGCGCGGTTGATTTGCGAGCAACGCCGTTGCCGCTGGCGTCGGTGAGTGCGGGAATCTTGTTGGGGCTGGTGTTGCTGTCGGGTGTGTTGCAATATGTGATGACCAAGCAGCAGATGCCGAAGCGAGATGGTAAGCGGACGTTGAAGGCGATTATGAAGGAAGCGGCGGATGGCAAGGAAGCCGACCAGAGTGAAGTCAACGCGATTGTACAGGGGCGGATGGCGTTTATGATGCCGTTGATGATGATATTTATTATGATCCAGTTGCCGGGCGCAATTATTTTATATTTCTTCACCTCTAACTTGCTGTCGGTAATCCAGCAAAAGATTGTGCTAAGTAAAGACTTGGATACGATGGAGGGCTTGGCAGAAAAGAAGGTTTTGAAGGAACTGCGAGACATACAGGAGGGTGAGGTGGTGAAGAAGCAGGGGGAGAAGACGGTGACGCGAGTGAAGATTGCTGACAGTAAGAAGGGCAGCAAGAAAGGGAAGAAATGAATAGGGAAGAGTCGATTCGTTTTGCGACGAAGTTCTTAGAGGACACAATTTCGTTTTTTGGAGTGAATGTAGCGGTGCGCTCGACGACAGAAGACGATGTAATCCATTTGGCGGTGCCATCGTCGACATTGAACGCGGTGCTGATTGGGCGGAATGCGGAGACTTTGCGAGGGCTGCAGAATTTGGTTGCGGCGGCGTTAGCGCAAAAGGAGGCGGCTTTGACGCGGGTGAACATCGATGTGGCTGGCTATAAGGAGCAGCGGGCGGCGCATATTGAGAGCCGGGCGCGCGACTGGGTGGAGCGGGTGCGACGAGAGGGGCGACTTGAGCTGGACCTGAATGCGGCGGATCGCCGGGTGGTGCATAAGTATGTCGAGGACATTTCGGATGTTGAGGGGCACTCTGAGGGCGAGGGGCGAGAGCGCAAGTTGATTTTAGAACTGAAGAAATAGTGGTATACTGATGGCATGAAGCCGACGAAGAAGCAGCAGCAGATTTTGGATTATATTGAGCAGTTCCGGGCGGAGCAAGGGGTGGCGCCAACTTATAGGGAGATTATGTTTGGCTTGGGGTATTCGTCAGTGGCGACAGTGGCGGAGCATATCCAGAACTTGACGGCAAAGGGGTTGCTTCTGAAAGAGGACTTTGCGGCGCGTTCGGTGGCAGTACCGCGGGAAAGTGTGCTGGAAGTGGATTTTTTGCAGGAGATCTCGGTGCGCCGGGCGCGTGGCGAGGATAAAGAGGCGGAGACATTGCAAAAAGCTTGGCAGATTTTGACCGATTAGAGGGCTTAATTGCCGCTTGACTTGCAGAAAAGAGATAAACTTGGTATAATAGGTGAATGAAGAAGCGTGTAAAGGATATGACGGCAAAGGAGCTGGACAAAGCGCTGGACGAGCCGGAGTTGGTGAACCTTTCGCCGAAAGGCGCTAAGGCGAAGAAACAACGCAAGAAGCGAATAGCATTATGGGTTTCGCTGGGTTTTGTTTTCCTGCTGTTGGCTGGCATTGGGGCTTTGATTTTTGTGGTTTCGAATGATTTAGGGAAGTCGTTTAGTGGCGGTATTTTCGGGTTGTTGCAGAAAGAAAAGCTGAAGACTGATGAACATGGGCGGACGAACGTGTTGATTTTTGGGGCGGATGACATAGGTTTGACGGACTCGATTATGGTTGCGTCGGTTGACCAAGAGACGGGCGATCGGCTGACTTTTTCGGTGCCACGTGATTTGTATGTTAAGCATGGTTGTGGCAAGGGTAAGATTAATGAAGTGTACTCCTGTGAAGTGCGACGAGGTAAGACAGAGGCTGAGGCGGCACAGGCACTGGCGAGTAAAATCACTGAGATAACGGGGGTTGAGGTGCAGTACGTAGTGAGCTTGGACTTTACTGTGTTGAAAGAGCTGGTGGACCGCGTGGGGGGAATTGAGGTGGTGATTCCGCATAATATGGCGGAGGAGAATGGAAGTTGTAATTTCCGGTACAAAGAGGGACAGGTGGTGAAGATGAATGGTGAGCAGGCGCTTTGTTTCTCGCGGGCGCGAAATAGTAATGGCGGTTATGGCATACCGAATGACTTCGAGCGAGGGAGGAACCAGCAGCGTGTAATCAGGTCCCTACAAACGGCGGCGCTAAATGATGGGAAGCTATTGACACCGACGGCGGCGCTTAGCACGATTGATTCAATGGGCAAGCACTTGAGGACAAGCCTACATACGAATGAGTTAAGGTCGGCATTGGACTTGCTGAAAGGCTCGGGGGACGGGAACGATCGGGGCGAGTACACGTTTATGGACAAGGAGAGAGGGGTTTATCTGTTGCGCGACGAATGTACGGTTTCGACGACTGAGGCGCCTTGTGGGGCGAACGGCGGGCAAATGATTTTGGTGCCAGCGGGGACGACCGACTGGTACAATTACGCGAAGATTCATGAGCATTTTGCCGAGGTAATGGCGGGCTAGGGCTTGATTTTCCTTTCGTAAGGCTATATATTATAGATAATAAATTGGGCAAAAGGAGGATAGTTAGATGCAAAATGGACAGAAGGGGCTAGTAAAGAGCTTGGCCGCGTCGTTAGTGGGCGGTAGCTTTTTTGCAGGGTTAAGTATCGCGGTAAGTATTGCGATGTTGGCAAAGGTAATGCCGACTTTGGTTTCACCGTTTGGGCTACTGATAAGCGGGTCGGGAGATGCGTATTGGCAGATGTTGATCTGGATTTCGTTTGCGATTGCGGCGATTGGTCTCGCGATTGTGCCTTTCGTATTAGTGAAGAAAGTGACCGATGGCGAGATGGTGAAGCACGAGTTCGCTAAGGGTGCGAAGATACTCTGGGTAATCGTTGCTTTGAACATGTTCTTGGCGGTAGCGACAATCTTTATCTCGCTATTTTCGATGGGGATTGAGGGTATGAGCGAGAAGGCGGCTGGGGCGCTGCAGAAGCAGTACTGGTTGGGGACGTTTGTGCCGGTATTGGTAGCAGCTTTGGTGAACGGAGTTGGCGCGTTCTTCCTAGGGGCGATTGCAAGCGGTAAGATGAAGCTGATGAACACCTTCAAGGTTGCTAGCATCTGTGTGGCTGGCGTGGCAGTGGCGTTGATGGTAGTAGCTAGTTTGGTGACGCTACATCCTAAGCAGAGTAGTGGAAGTGGGAGTAGCGACTATAACTTGGATATGATTTTAAGAGGAATGGGGTACTAAATGGCAGAGAGTGTTTTTGGTGGGAGCGAGGCGAAGCCGGAGGCTGGGGGTGTTTTTGCTGACAATAGCCAGCCAGCGGCGGTGAGTGGGGATGTGTTTTCGGCTGCAGCGCCTGTTGTGCCACAGGAGAAGAAGCCGTTGCCGTGGAAGAAGATCATGAAGATTGGCATACCGGTGTTGGCGGTTTTGTTGTTGGGCGGCGGAGTGTTGGCTTTCTTCTTGGTGCAGAACAGCGACGACAAAATCATTGGCGATGCTTTGGCGAACCTTTTGAAGGATAACGAGGTGAAAGTTGACGGCGAGGTATCGATAACGAACCTAAACAGCGCCGGCGATAAGATTAACGTGAAGTTTGGTGTTGAGTCGCGGTCTGACATAGAGGGCCGAAACGGCGAGGCGAGCGTTGACTTGCGAGTGCGTCCGACTATATCGGGCATAGAAGGGTTGGATGGTTCGCAAGAGTTTAGCGGCAAGTTGCAGGCGGCCTATGTGGACGAGAGCTTTTTTGTGAGGATGGACTATCTGCAGGTGGCACAGCAAGTTATAGATATGGTAGCGCCCGAGATGGGCACCGAATGGCCAGAGGAAGCGACACGTTATAATGACCGATGGCTGATGGTTTCGAACCAGACATTGACGGACTTGATTGGCAGTAGCAATGATGACCTGCAAGAGTGCTTGCAGAACGAGGCACAGGCATTGCGCGGTAATAAAAAGGCGGCTCGAGAGCTGTACAGGATTATGACGACGATTGTGAAGTTTGAGCGCGAGAGCAAGAGCGGTGGCACGGCGGTTTATAGCGTGGCGCCATCGACCGTACTTTCTGACTACTATGACTTTATGCGGCAAGTTTATGATAGCGGCGTGGTGCGGGGTTTTGTAGGCTGTATGGACGATTTCCAAGTTGGTGCGTCGGAAGACTTTTATGAGATGTTAAGCCGGGCGATAGAGCAGTATGAAGAGATGACGGCTGACGAGCGCGAGCGGAATGAAAGAAGCTTGAAGGAAACTATGAAGAGCTTGCCGAAGGTGACGGTGGAGATTAGTACTCGGGCGCGCCGCTTTACAGGGCTAACGGTCAAGGGATCGATGAATGAGATGCGGTTTGAAATTGGGCTGAAGCTTGAGAGTAAACACGATAAGAGCGTGTCGATCGTGGCGCCGGAAGGATATTTGGAGCTGACGGTAAATGATCTGAATGGATTTGGCGACTTGGATATTAACAGTATCCTGAACGCCGGGCAGACGGCAACGCAGCGTAATGCAACTGACAGAGTGATAGCCCAGCTGAATCAGTATATGGCGGACAACCAAGGCCGACTGCCGACATTAGAGTTGGGGTATGGCGGGGAAGTCATGGAAGACGATACGTTTTTTGAAGAATACCTAGCAAGTGGTTGGGACCCGGTTTTTACTCTAAGAGTATTAAACGATGACGGGAGCAAAGAGTTTCCGGGCTCGTATGGTGCGATGACAAATAGCGGGCCGTTTTTCCTTCAGAACTACTCGGGTGGTGGCTATAGCAGCATACGCTACTCGCGATATGGTGATATGAACGGGGATTTGTGGCTAGTTTATGGCGCGCGCTGTAGCGATGAGGTGGCAAGTACAGTGGACCGTGTGTCGGGTGGCAGTAGTGTGGCGATAACTACTTACTTGGGCGACGGGCAATACTACTGCGCAGATAACAGCTGATAGTTGCTTTTTATACGAGCTTGTGGTATGATATAAGAATGGAAAACGTGATTTCGGTGCGGGGCGCGAAGCAGCACAACCTGAAAGATGTTGATGTCGACATTCCGCGAGACAAGTTTGTGGTGATTACTGGTGTGTCGGGTTCTGGCAAGTCGAGCTTGGCGTTTGATACGATTTATGCTGAAGGTCAGCGGCGTTATGTGGAGAGTTTGAGCAGTTATGCGCGGCAGTTCTTGGGTGTGATGGACAAGCCGGACGTAGACCATATTACGGGGTTGAGCCCGGCGATTTCGATTGATCAAAAATCGACTTCGCGCAATCCGCGTTCGACTGTGGCGACAGTGACTGAAGTGTATGATTATTTGCGTTTATTGTTTGCGCGGGCGGGTGTGCCACATTGTCCGATTTGTGATCGGGTGGTGGCGAAGCGGAGTGTGGAGAATATCACGAACGAAGTTTTGGAAACGCCGGGCGGTACAAAAATGATAATTTTGGCGCCGATTGTAAACGAGAAAAAAGGTGAGTTTCAGCACATTCCAGAGCAATATATGAGCAAGGGATTTGTGCGAGCGCGGATTGACGGGATTATTTATGCGTTGGACGAATTTCCGGCTTTGGAGAAAATGAAAAAGCACACAATCGAGATTGTGGTTGATCGGCTGACGATGGATAAGGAGTTGGAGGCGCGAGTGGCACAATCGGTGGAGCAGGCGCTGGAAGTGGGCAATGGGATGTTGCAGTTGATGTTCCCGGATGAGGGCGACCGGATGATAACGCTGTCGCAAAAATATGCCTGCCCGGAGCATCCGGATGTCTTGATACCGGATTTGGAGCCGCGGTTGTTTAGTTTCAACTCGCCGCAGGGGGCGTGCGAGACTTGTACGGGGCTTGGGGTACGGCTGGAAGTTGACCCGGAGCTGGTGCTAAACAAGAATTTGACATTGGCAGAGGGGGCAATTCGTCCATTTAATCGAATCAACCAAGACTCTTGGTGGTTGAAAAAGCTAGCGGCGGTTGGCGCGAAACATGGGTTTGACATTAAGACGCCGCTCCGAGAAATGAGCGACGAGGCGATTTACAAGATTCTGTATGGTACGGGCAATGACAAATATAAAATGACGGTTGGTGGACATGGCAAGTGGGGAGATGGGGCGACCTATGAGTCGACTTATGAGGGTGTGGTGCCGAATTTGGAGCGGCGATATCGGGAGACGGATAGCGATTTTATGCGGCGGGATATTGAGAGGTTTATGCGGACGGAGAAATGCATAACCTGCAAGGGCGACAGGCTAAAGGCGGTGGTGCTGGCGGTGCGGATTGGCAAATGGAATATTATGGATATCTGCAATATGGATGTCGACACGGTTTTGGAGCATTTTGACGAAATGCCGGGGGCGATTTCGGAGACGCAGAAAATGGTGGCTGATCCGGTAATAAAAGAAATTATTGCGCGGGTTGGCTTTATGCAGAATGTGGGGTTGGGATATATTGAGTTAGCGCGAGCGGCAAATACGTTGTCGGGTGGTGAGGCGCAGCGGATACGGCTTTCGACGCAGATTGGCTCGGGTTTGCAGGGGGTGCTTTATGTGTTGGACGAGCCGTCGATTGGGCTACACCAAAGGGATAATGCGAGGTTGGTTGAGGCTTTGAAGCGGCTACGCGATATTGGCAACTCGGTTTTGGTAGTGGAGCATGACGAAGAGACGATTCGGGCAGCGGATTATTTGGTGGATATTGGACCGCGGGCTGGTCGGCGGGGTGGACGAGTGGTGGCGGCGGGTACGCCAAAGGAAGTGGAGGAAAATAAGCAAAGTTTGACCGGGCAGTTTTTAAGTGGTGCGAAGAAGATTGCTGTGCCGAAGAAACGGCGGAAGGTGGCGGTTGGCTTAGATGGCGGAAAATATATTGAAGTATGGGGGGCGCGGGAGAACAACCTAAAGAACTTAAATGTGAAGTTCCCGCTTGGCGTGATGACGGCGGTGACGGGGGTTTCGGGTTCGGGTAAGTCGACGTTGGTGAACGATATCTTGGCAAACGAATTGCTGGCACGGTTGCACCGGGCGCAGACGGTGGCGGGTGCGCATGATAAGATTACTGGGCTGGACAATCTAGATAAGACGATTGTGATAGACCAGAGCCCGATTGGTCGGACGCCAAGGAGTAATCCGGCGACTTACACGGGAGTTTGGAACTATGTGCGTGAGTTGTTTGCGGGGTTGCCAGAAGCAGAGATGCGCGGCTATAAAGCGGGGCGGTTTAGCTTTAATGTGAAGGGCGGGCGTTGTGAACGATGCCAGGGCGACGGGGTGATTAAAATTGAGATGCACTTTCTGCCGGATATTTTTGTGGAGTGTGAGGAATGCCATGGCAAGCGTTATAACCGCGAGGCGCTGGAAGTAAAATTTAAGGGCAAGAGTATTGCCGACGTGCTGGCGATGACGGTGGATGAGGCGGCGGAGTTCTTTAGCAACTTCCCGGCGGTTAGCAATAAGCTGAAGACTTTGCAGAAGGCGGGACTAGGCTATATTGGGCTGGGGCAGCCGGCGACGACGCTATCGGGTGGTGAGGCGCAGAGGATTAAGTTGGCGACGGAGTTGGCGCGGCCGAATACGAACAAGACGCTCTATATTCTGGACGAGCCGACAACGGGGCTACATAGCGATGACGTGGAGAAATTATTGGAACTGCTGAATGGGCTGATGACGGGCGGCAACTCGATGATTATTATCGAGCATAATTTGGATGTGATAAAGACGGCGGACTGGATTATTGATTTGGGGCCGGAGGGCGGAGTGAAGGGCGGGCATGTGATAGCGATGGGGACGCCGGAGCAGGTGGCGAAAAATCCGAAGTCGGCTACAGGGGAGTTCTTGAAGAAAGTTTTGCGTTAAGGGGTGCGGTTGCGGGTGGTGCGGAGAGTGGCGTAGCGATTGGCGGTTTCGAAGCGAGACATCGGGCTGACGAGGATGGTGGATTCGGGGAAAGAAGTGGCGAAGTCGGCGGAGATATAGAGCATTTCGGATTGATAGAGACCGATGGCAGGTAGGTCGGCTACCCATTCGCGGAGGAACTCTTCGTAGCGGGCGCGGCGGACACGGAGGTCGGTGGTGGCGTTGGCGGCAGTCAAATAGATGTCGGCGGCGCTAGAAACATAATTGGAGAAGTTGCGGGCGCCAACTTGCGAGGAGTGGAAATATTGGCTGGGGTCAGGGTCGCTAGGTAGGACGATGGTTTGGAGAAGGAGGTCGTAATCGCGGGCGTCAATTGTGTTCCAGAGGATTTGCGAGCCTTCGGGGTAGACAGTGAGCTCAACTGGAATGCCGGCCGCGCGGAGTTGTTCAGTGATGGCGTTTGCAACGGCTTGATTGCTGGCCAGAAATTGGAGGGGCTGGACGATGGCAGTACTGGCAACGCGAGGTGGGATAGCAGGGGCATTGAGCGGGAAGCGAGAGATTATAATTGGGTAGTCGAGTGGGGTGAGATTGCCGGCGACCATGCGGATTTTGGTGAGGTCGAGGGCAGCGGCGATAGTTTGACGAACGCCGAGTTGGGAGGTTTGGGTAGCGGAGGTGTTGAGGAACAAATAAGTGCCGGCGGAGAGGAGGGCGCGGCGCTCGCGGAAACTGTTGCGGCGGGCGAGCTCGCCAAAGTCGGCGGCCGAGAGCTCGGCGCTGGCGGTGATGGAGGCTTGATTAAGCCCGGTGATGATGTCGGCGTGGTTGGAGTAGGTGTGGATTTCGTAGCTGTTGAGTAGAGCTGGGCTGCCGTAGAAGCCGTCAAAGCGGGCGGTAGAAACGATTTGCGGGCTGGCGCTGGAAGCTTTGATACGGGTAAACATGAAAGGGCCGGCGCCGATGGGATTCATGTTGAAGTTGGAGTTGATGAGTTGGGAGGGTGGGATGTCGCCAAGTAAGTGTTTGGGGAGGACGAAAAAAGTGAGTTGCTCGGGGAAGGAGGCTTGAGAGCTCGGTAAAGTGAACGTGATGGTGAGGGAGTCTTTTTTAGTAGCGCGGATATTGGACCAGTTGTTTTGGGCGGCGTAGTGAGTGAGGGGATTTTGCATGAGCTCAACGGTGAAGAGGACGTCGTCGGCGGTGAGTGGCGTGCCGTCGTGGAAGGTGAGGCCTTCGCGTAGGGCGACTTCCCATTCGCGGGCATCGGCGGAGTTGGTCCAGCTGGCAGCGAGATTGCCAGTGATGTGGCCGCTTTGGTCGTAGCCGAGGAGGCGGGCGTGGATGAGATTGACAGCGGCGAGCTCGGAGTTGGTGGTGGCAAAGAGGGGATTTAGCGTGCGGATATCGCCGAGGGTGGCTTCGCTATAAAGGCCGCCGCGGGCGCTGGTGGTGGTTGAGGTGATGGAGCGCCAGAGGAGCAGTTGAACGCCAGTCATGAGGAGTAGTAGGGCAACGGTGCCGAACCAGAGAAAGACTTGTTTGCGGACATAGTGGACTTTATGGAGACTACCGACGAAATGGGTCTTGACGTGGCTAGTGCCGCGCTTGCCGAGTTCGGCGATGTCCTGACCAAGATACTTGGTGCGGCGGACGTGTTTTTTCCAAAACTTTGGCATTTACCCCCTATCAAACTTTGCTAAACCATAGGCACGAAAAATTCGGCGATGATGGACAAGATAAAGATGGAGACAAGGACAAGGGTGGTGTTGAGGAGGCTCTTTTCGAGGCCGCGGCGCTTGATGTTGAGCTCGCCGCTTGAGCCAAGCCCGGCGCCGAGGCTAGCCCCGCGTTGCTGAAGGAGAATGAGGATAATCGATAAGCTGGCACTGATGACCATAATTGTGCGAAGGAAAGTTTCCATAGGACTATTGTAGCACATTAGGCGAAAGATAGCAAGATAGGGCTTGACTTAGCGTAAAAGATGAGCTAAAATGATAATGTATAAATGTATCAAAAGAGGTAAGGAATGAGTCAAGCTATTATAATACGTGCGACAATGCCAAAGGCAATGTCGCACAATAAAAAGTCGGGGGGGGGGGTCTTTAGATGATAGACTAGCTGACCCGCGTCTTTTTTATTTATTTTCGTGCCTTCAGATGACTCTTTCTGGAGGCAAATACATTCAAGCTAAGAATGCTCCGATGGCGTCCCTTTACTACGTTTGTCGGGGCATTTTTGGTGGCAAAGAGTTAGAGTCAAAGGTAAATAAATTAAGAGGTAAGGAGAAAAAATGGTAAGGAAATATAAGGATATACAAGGTAAGTTAGGTTGGGTGAGGAGAGTGGCGGGAGCGGTGGGCGTTGCGGCGGCTTTCGGGGTATTGGTTGGGATGGTGTCGGATGGGATAAGGCGAGTCGAGGCGGAAGAAATCCAGATTAATGCTACGCTAGGTATGGGTTCTCTTTCGATTACTGATGGTGCTTGTTCCTTTGCTAATGGCAGTCAAACGGATTATAACGCTGCCAGTAATGTACTAGACATAAGCGTGCTGACCGACAGTATTGCTAGTAATTGCTTGGGTATTAGTGTGGTGTCTTTGAGCAATAATGGTTATACGCTAACCATTGAAGGCCCAAGCACAGGCAATTTGACTCTTGCTAACCATAACATCACTGGTGCTACTGGTAGTATTGCAGCTCCAGCTGTTTTTGACCATGATGTGGCGGAAAGTGCTTGGGGTTTTGCGATACCTAGCGGCCAAATAAGAGATGTGGCAAATGGTTTTGATGCGAGCTATAGCGTATTAGCGCCAAGCAATACAACCAATACCGCTAAATACGCCGCTGTGCCGACGACAGCTACAGCAGTATCGGCGACGACAACAGCTAACCCGTCAGCTCATAAATACGATTTCTTTTTTGCGGTTTCGGCTGGGACATATGTGCCGACAGGTACATATCGAGGGGTGGTGACTATTACGGCGGCTGGGAATGCGGCGCCGATGCCGACTGAAGCGCCAGCCGGTGCGGATATGCAGCGGATTACTTTGAACGGTACGTTTGGGGATTACTTCTGCCCAACTTCTCGCACCAGAGTAGTTGACGCGCGCGACAACAACAGCTACTGGATACGCAAAGTAGGCGACCTCTGCTGGATGGAGACCAACCTTGCCTACAAAGGCGGTGGTACCAACACTTACGGCGATACCATGACTATCACCGCAGGTACAACTGGTCCTAATGCCCTAGTTGCAGGAGTGACCGGCTCATCTGGTGCCTGCTATGGCGACAACGCAACGATGAACACTAACGGCCAAGGCTGCTTCTGGGAGCCAACTGGTAGCAACATCACAACAGGCACAACTGACCCAAGTACTAGCACTACAGGCACAGGCCAATACGGTGTGTTATATAACTGGTGTGCAGCTATGGGCGGCCAAGCTTCTGCTTGCCAGACCAGTACTGCCACCCAACCCGATACTACTATTAACGTATGCCCAAGCGGTTGGAGACTGCCGACAGGCAATAGTACAACTGGCGAATTCACATTACTAAATAACACCATCAACAGCGGAAGTACCAGCAGTCCGACAGGCCTATTAACCAATGGCCTTTATATGTACGCCGGCTTCTTCAACAGTGGCTCGTTCCTCACTCAGGGCTCAATCGGCTACTATTGGTCTTCTACTGTTGGTATCGCCTCCAATGCTCTCAGCCTGTACTACCTCAGCTCCAATGTCTATCCTGCGTACACGAGCAATAAGGGCCGCGGCTACTCTGTTCGTTGTGTCGCGCCTTGAAGTCTATGATATACTGTTAGTATGGGAAGGATCAAGTGGAAGTCGGTGGTGGCGTTGGCGAATACCGAGATGCCGATAAAGATAACGGCGGTGATCTTGGCGTGTTCGACGCTGGGGTCGGCGCTTTTGGGGTTGTTTCGCGACCGGTGGTTGAATACGATGTATCTGGCGACTTACAAAGAAGGGATTGATGCTTATACGGCGGCATTTTCGGTGCCGGATTTCATGTTTTTCTTGCTGGTGAGCGGGGCGCTAACGGTTTCGTTTATACCGGTTTTTACAGAGCGGCTAGGTAAGGGCAACCGGAAGTCGGCTTGGGAGCTGTCGTCGTCGTTGTTGAATATTATGGCGCTAGTGATGTTTGTGGTGTCGGTGTTGATAATCATCTTTGCCGAGCCATTGGCTTGGTTGATTGCGCCGGGCTTTTCGGCGGAGACGCACCAGCTGACGGTGAGCTTGATGCGGGTGATTGCGGTCAACCCGTTGTTGTTTTCGATTTCGACGGTTTTGCTCTCGATGCAGCAGGCGGTCGGGCGGTTCCTGTCGTTTGCGTTGGCGCCGATTATATATAATATATGTATCCTAATTGGTGTGCGGGTGTTTACGGGCGGGATTACGATATTTGGCGTGCAGATTTTTGACGGTGGGATTATGGGTGTGGCGCTGGGCGTGGCGCTGGGCTCGATAGTGCAGTTGTTGATTGCGCTATTCGGGATGATTGGACTAGGCTTTGAGTACGAACTAAAGATCTTCTGGAAGAACTTGGGGCTTCGGAAAGTGGGGAGCTTGCTACCGGCGCGAACGGCGGACCAGGGGCTGAACTATGTGGCGAGCTTTGTGAACACGAACTTGGCGTCGCGGATGGCGGCGGGGACGGTGCGGCAGTTGCAGCAGGCGACGACGTTGGCCAGTATGCCGGTGTCGTTGGTGGGAGTGGCGATTTCGACGGCCTTTTTCCCGAAACTGTCGCGTGAGATCAATGAGGAAGATGGCGATGCTTTTAACCATAGCTTGCGGACGGCGCTTAGGCTAGTGATTTGGTTGATTTTGCCGATTGCGATTGTGGCGTTTTTCGCGCGAGGATATGTGGCGGCGTTTATTGTGAACGGTGGTAATGCGATGATTGCGGGGCTACTAGGCGTGCTATGTGTGACGATTGTTTGCTCGAGCGTGTTCCAGATTTTGGTGCGGGCGTTTTACGCGAATCAAGACACGAAGACGCCATTCTTCGTGTCGCTGGTGTCGGTAGGCGTGATGGTGGTGATGGCAATTCTGCTGGCGCGATATACGAATTTGGGGGCGTTTGGCATAGCATACGCGAAGGCAACGAGCGCGATATTGGAAATCTGTTTGCTGTTTGGGATTTTGGGCTTTCGGCGGCGGAGCGTGTTTACGTTGGAGTTTGTGCGTGGTGTGATAAAGATGTGCGTGGCGGGGTTCTTCACGGCGTTGGCTGTCTATACAATGGTGCGTCTATTTCCGTTTCGATTATCGGACGTGAGCTTTATGAGTACCTTCCCGAAATTTGCTTTGATAACGGGCGTCGGATTTATCACTTATATAGTCGCAGGATACTTCTTGGCGGTAGATGAAGTGAGCCCGATTGTGGCAAGAATCAAGAAAATCGTTTTCCGCAATGTTGAGTAATTTACCGAGTTCGCCGGGGGTGTATTTCCATCACGATGAGGACGGTAAGATAATTTATATTGGCAAAGCGGCGAATTTGAAAAACCGGGTTAGCTCGTATTATCAAAAAACAAGGACGCGGGATGCGAAAACGCGGGCGCTGGTGGCGGAGATTAAGAAGACGACTTGGCGAACGACGGAAAGCGAGCTGGACGCGTTGTTTCTTGAGTCGGAGCTGGTGAAGCGATACCATCCGAAATATAATATTTTGTTGCAAGACGATAAGTCGGCGATATATATAAGGATTGGCGCGAAAGGTTCGCAGGTGCCGTATATAACGTTAGTGCATAACCCGATGGGTGATGAGGCGAAGTATTTTGGGCCGTATTATGCGAAGTTGCCGGTGAAGAAAGCTTTGAAAGCGTTAAGGCGGGTGTTGCCGTTTTATGAAAAGCCGTATGATGGGAAGCGGAGTTTGTATTCGCAACTTAATTTGACGCCGGGGCTGGAGCTGGCGGTGGACGCAGCGGATTACGAGGCGCGACTAAAAGTTTATAAGTCGAACTTGAGGACATTACAGAGGATTTTGGAGGGTAAGCGGGTGGAGGCGACGAAGGACTTTGAGCGTGAGATGGAGCAGGCGAGCGAGGCGCAGGATTTTGAGCGGGCGGCGTTGTTAAGGAATCAGATCCACGGGTTGCAGGCGCTTGGGCAGAGGATGGTATTTGCGAGTGATGAGTTTGCGGAATTGGAGGCTGACCCGGCGTTGATGGAGTTAGCGCGGGCGCTGAAGTTGTCGGAGCCGCCGCGGCGGATTGAGGGATTTGATATTAGCCACCAGAGCGGGACGAATGTGGTGGGGAGTGCGGTGGTGTTTAAGAATGGCGTGGCGAGCCGGGCGGATTATAGACTGTTTAAGCTTAGGACGCAGAAGAATGATGATTTTGCGAATATGCGGGAGGTGATTACTCGTCGACTAAAACACTTGGAAGATTGGGGTAGGCCGGACTTGGTGATTATTGATGGTGGGATTGGGCAGTTGACGGCAGTGGAAGACTTGCTACGTGAGGCAGGAATTCGTGTGGCGGGCTGGAACAAAACGGCGAAAGAACTGATTGTGGCGAATGAGCAAGGCTTTCATAGGACGGTGAGTTTGCCGGAGAGTTCGCATGCTTATAAACTAATTGTGCGGATCGATGATGAAGCGCATCGGTTTGCGATTAATTATCACACAAAGTTGAAGAGAAAAGCTGCGATACCGGACAAGAAGTAGGGCTCTTGCGGCTTGTTATTGGCTGTAGATTTCCATGTAGAGTTCGTAGAGCTCGTCGCTTGGCTCGGGTTCTTCAACGTAAGGGACGCGCATGACGATAAACTTAAGTGGCGCCATGGCGGGGATGTTGCCAAAGGCGGTCTCGCCGTAGGCTTTTTGGAAGGGGATAGTAATTTCGCGGACGCCACCGACACGGAGGCCATCAAGTGGGGTGCTGCAGGCGTTGTCGTCGGTTTCGATTCGGCCGCTGGTGCAAATGCGGGCGCCGGTAGCGAAGCCACCGACTCGGCCGATGAGGCCCTCTTTAAAACCGGTGATAAAATCAACGGTGGCCATGGTAGGGAAGCGGACGCGGGTGGCGGTGCGCCATGCGTTGAGGTCGTTAGGGTCGCTGATTTCAAAGCTGGAGTCGAAGACGGTTTCGTCGCCGAGCCAGCCGATGTAGAGGATGGAGTTGAGGTCGTTGATGTCGGTGAGTGGGTCGCCAGTGCCGACGACAAGGTCGCGGACCTGCAACTCGGAGACATTGGCAGCGACGAAGCTACGGACGTTGGCGCGGTATTTGGCGAAAGTCTCGAAGTAGAGCTCGTTAGTTTCGTCGGCGGCCGCGGCGAGTTCATCACCATAGGCAGCGAGGAGCTCGTCGAGGCGGGCCTCTTTCTCGCGGCGTTCGGCGAGGAGGATATCGTCGATTTTGTCCTGATTGTTGCTGCCAAGCGCCATGCTAATAAAAAGGGCGCCAGTTGAAAATACCATCAATGCCGCGATGGCTATGACGGCGATACGGGTACCGCGTGAGGTTTTGGTTTCAGTTGCAATCATTCAAATCTCCGTTCCTATATATATTATATATATCAGATAAGGGATAGAGATGCAAGCTTAAGCGGTTTGATAGCCGGCAGAAAGACAGACTTTCCCAATGGCTTGCATAATGTCGTTGATTTCGGCGGAAGACATGGTGTGAGTTGTGTCGGCGAGTGTGATATGAAAAGTGGTGGTTTTTTGGCCGTCTTTCTCGAAGATATCGAGGGGTTGGAGGCTCCATTCTAGGTTAGCGTCGACGAAAGTTGAGAAGGAGTTTTGGAGGGTTTGCTCGACTTGCTGGAAGCTCTTGGTGGCAGGGGCGATGATGCTGATGTAGCGCTTGGCGCTAGGGAAGCGGCTGGTGAAAGAACGCTTAGCGGGTTGGCTAGCAGGACAAACTTTGGTCAAGAAATCACTGAGGTTAAGGGACTCGGCGGCAAAAACGGGTTGGTCGGTGCCGAAGCGTGCGACTATGGCAGGCTCGAGTTGGCCGAAGCGGAGCAGCTCGGTGCCGCCCTGCATAATTTTGGCGGAATGGCTAGTGTAGAGGTTGTCTTGGAGCGGTTCGAAGGTGAAGTCGGTGATTTTAGCGGCGTCGAGCAGGCTGACTAGCCAGTGTTTGAGGGTGTAGAAGTCGCTGTTGGTTTGGAGGAGGGCGAGTTGTTGGCGTTCAACAGGGACGCCGGAGCTGTCGAGGCCCCAAGATTTGTTGAAGACTTGGTTGATTTCAAAGAGGGTGAAGTTGCGGTCAAGGTCGCGAAGGTTGATTTCGAGCTTGGAGAGGAGGCTTGGCAAGAGGCGAGTGCGGATGGCTTGGAGTTCAGGCGAGATGGAGTTGATGAGCTCGTAGGCGTCGTCAAGTGGAAGACTACACTTCTCGAGTAAGTCGCGGCTGATGAAGCTGTAAGTGAGGACTTCGTTGGCGCCGAAGGCGGCGAGCTTGTCGCGGAGTTGATGAGCGAGTTGGCCGAAGGGATCGGTTTGCGGAGCGCTGAAATCGCGCAATGGTAATTGATGCGGGAGGTTGTCGAAGCCGAGTAGGCGGCCGACTTCTTCGATGACGTCTTCGGCGATGTTGATATCGGTGCGCCAGTAGGGTGCGAGAACGATGAGTTCGCTGGCTTCGCCGGTTGTGCCGGCCCAGCCGGCGTCAAAGCCGACGTTTTGGAGGGCTTCTTCGACTTCGCCTTCGGTGTAATTGCTGCCGAGGAGGGTATTGAAGCTTTCTAGTCGAAGAGTAAGTTTAGGGTTTTTGGCGTTTTTACCGGCTTCGGCGAGGCTGGAGCGGAGGCCGAAGTTGAGATTTTTGCGTAAAGAGTTGGCGGTGAGCAAAATGGCTTGTTCGGCGAGGGCGGCAGGTTGGCCTTTGGTGAAGCGGGTGGTAGCTTCGGAGAAAATGCCGTAGCGGAAGCTGGTTTCGCGGATGCGGTAGAGATTGAAAGAGGCGCTTTCGACGACGACGCGTTTGGTGGAGGCGTCAATTTCGGTGCCGAGGCCGCCCATGACGCCAGCGAGGGCAATCGGTACGCCGCTAGAAGTGATGACGGTGTCGCGCGGGTCGAGATCAATAGTTTTGTGGTTGAGGAGGGTGAGTTGCTCGCCTTTTTTGGCGGCGCGGACGGTGATTTTGGCCATTTTGCCGCCGCCGAGGGCAAGGAGTTTGTCGTAGTCGAAAAAGTGGAGTGGCTGGCCGGTGAGGAGCATGAGATAGTTGGACCAGTCGACGAGTGGGTTGATAGTGCGGACGTTAGAAAGCATGAGCGGAACGCCGATTTGGCGAAGGTGGCGGAATTCGGTGAAGGCAGGGTCGGATGCGTCGGTTTTGTTAGCGAGGCCGGCTTCGAGGATGATGGCGGTGTAGCGGGAGCAGAGTTCGGGGTCTTCAATCTCGACGTCGAGAGAGATGGCGCCGTCGGCGCTGGTGACGGCTTTTTTGCCGATTTTGGCCCATTCGCCAGCGTCGATGCGGCGGAGGCGCTCGATTTTGTCGGCGATTTCGTTTTCTTCAAGGTAGGTTGGGGTGGTGAACTTTTTGCCAAAAATGCCGGCGACTTCACGGGCGAAGCCGATGACACCGAAGCAGTCGGGGCGGTGGGTGAGGGATTTATTTTCGATGTCAAAGAGGGTGCTGTCGAGCCGGAGGACGCTGGCGAATGGGGCGCCGACTAGGGAGGCGTCGTCGTCTTGGTCGTTTTGGTTAGTGTCGGGGTCGACTTCAAGGATGCCTTCATGAGCGGGGCCGAGGTCGAGTTCGTCGATGGCGGCGAGCATGCCGTAGCTTTGGACGCCGCAGAGTTTTTTGGCGCCGATAACGAATGGTTTTTTGTCGCCGAAGGTGGCAGGGACGGTGGCGCCGGGCGCAATCCAGACGGCGAGCAGGCCTTTTTTGACGTTGGGCGCGCCGCAAACTACGGGGATGAGGCCTTTGGAATTGCGGGCAATGAGGGTGTTTGGGGCGTACTTTTCCATGATGCCGGCGTCGTCGACATAGCATAAGTGGAGGTGGTCGGAGCTCTCGATAGGTTCGCAACTTTTGACCTCGACGACGAAGATGCCGTTGTATTTGCCGTTGTATTCAACGGCTTCTTCGACCTCGACAAGGCGGCTGCCGATGCGTTCGGCCAGCTCGGCGTCAGTGATGCCGCTGAGATCGACGAATTCTTCGAGCCATTTTCGAGATATAATCATTGGAGCTCCTTTAGGGCTTTAATACGGCCGCTTTCAAAAACGCGGACGTCGTTGATTTGGCGGGCGAGCATGACGAGACGGTCGATGCCGCCACCCCAAGCGAAACCGCGGAATTCGGTAGGGTCGAGGCCGGCGTGGTTTAGGACGTTGGGGTGAATCATGCCGCAGCCGAGCATCTCGAGCCAGCCGGCGCTTTTGCCGCCGGTGAGGGCAGCGGGCTTTTCGATTAGGAACTCGAGGCCGGGCTCGGTGAAGGGGAAGAAAGCGGGCTGGGTTTTGATGCGGAGTTTTTGGCCGTAGTAGGTCTCAAAAAAGTTGCGCAGGACGCCGAGCATTTGGGCGAGGTTGGCGTCGCGCGAGACGAAAATACCCTCGCATTGGTAGAAAGTGTGTTCGTGGGTGGCGTCGGTGTCTTCGTTTCTAAAGCAGCGGCCGTAAGAGACGCTGGCGATGGGTTTATTGTCGTTAATGAGGGCGGTGCGGCCGGCAAGGAGGATGCGGTTTTGCATGGTGGAAGTGTGGGCGGGTGGGATGAAGCCCTCGCTGGTGCGGAAAGAGTCGTAGGAGTCGCGGGCGGGGTGGCCGTCGGGGAAGTTGAGAGCTTCGAACATGTTGAAATCGTCGTCGAGCTGGCGGCTTTCGACAGCGGTAAAGCCCATGTCGCGGTAAATGGCGACGACGCGTTCGATTTCTTCAGTTAGGGGATGGCGGGAGCCGAGGTCGGCGGTGCTAAGGGTAGGTTTGGTGGCGATTTGGTCTTGAGTGCTGGGTGCGAAGGGCGCTGTGATGTCGATCGGTGGCAAAGTGGGCGGTTTTACTCGTAGAGTAGATTGGGTCTCGGCGACGATTTGCTCAAGGGAATCCTTCAATTCGTTGAGTTGGCGGCCAAATTCGGCGCGGCGGGCCATTTCGGTCTGCATGATTTGGGCGGTGGCTTCGCGCCAAATGTCGGATTTGAGGACGCGTTCGTCGCCGGCGCGGGCGCGTTGTTCGAGGGTTTCCCTAACCTTATCTAAGTCCATATAATATATATAGCATAAATCGTAAGGTGATTGCAAGAGGGGGGCTGGATATTGGCTAGTGTGATATAATGAAGGTAAAAGGATAAGCATTATGAAAAGTAAGAAAAGTGTGGCGAAAGAGTGTAATTTTAAGTGGTGGAAAGCGGTGGTTGGAGTTGTGGCTGCGGTTTTACTGGTTGCGATTTTGGGTTATATGGTGGAAATATGGCGGGGAGTTGGGCATGTCTCGAATAATGCGGCCGTGGCAGACTGGAGGGCAGTTGGGCTGCAACATTATGGCGAAGTGGGCGTGAGCGATGATGGGAATTGGTATTTGATACCGGATGTGCGGGTGAAATTGCCGTATTTTAAGACGGTGGAGAATGCTAGGTTTGTGCATGGGTCGTCGCCTTTGCGTTATTTTGTCGGTTATGAGATGTCAGATGATGCGAATAAGGCGGAGGGGTTTCGGATAACGTTGACGTACGATGTGTCGTTAGATAGGGAGAATATGATTTCGGATGGCTATTGTGTGGGGCCGTTTGCGATTGATTATAACTTGAGTGGCAGCGATTCTGAGTATCGGACTGTGGCCGAGATAGTTTTGAGCGATGGGCGGGCGGTTGAGCTGAAGGTGCGGACAAATGACCGTTGTAAGGATTTTGTTAGTGGTGAGCGTGGGGAGTTTTTGGAAGAGCAGTTTAGTAGGCTGGAGAGTTATTAAGCGGCGCCCATGCGGGAGATGAGGAAGATGATGCCGCCGAAAATGAGGATGATGAGGACGGTGAGCCAGAAGCGAGCGGCGTCGCCCTCGTGCCGGGCGAAATCGGTGATGTATTTGGATTTGTCGACCATGTCAGGTGGTTCTTGATCGGCGATGTCTTTGAGGCGTTTGGCATCGCGTTCGCGTAGCTCGCGGGCGACGCGGTCGGCTAGGCGCCCCTCGGACCCTTGTTGTCGTTGTAAAATCGCCATACTCTTGACACTCCCTTTTCAATTTGATACTATGATTATATCAGAAGGAGGATAAATGGCAACTAAAAAGGCTAAAAAACCAGCCGGCAACAACGCCAAGGCGCCAGCGAAAACTGCGCCGAAAGTAGTAGCCGCTAGGGGTGGAAATACCACTGTTAATATTACAGAGGTAAACGAAACGGTGATTATCGCGTCGCCGTCAAAAAATAAAGCGGACTGTGAGCCGAAAACATTGTTTTCTGGCTTCTTCAAGAAAAAACACGAGGACGAGGACATCTTGACGATTTTCAAGAGCCCGCGAATTATTGGCGCGGTCTTGGGTGAAATCATCGGGACGATGCTTTTGGCGCTCGTGGTCTTGGTCTTGACAAGAAGCTTGGAGCCAATTTATTTGATCTTTGCGTTCTTGTTCATTACACTGGCAGTTTACCCAATCTCGGGTGCGCACCTCAACCCATTGGTGACAGTTGGTATGATGGTGACGCGACGAGTGTCGGCAATACGAGGTGTATTTTACATCATCGCGCAGTTGATTGGTGCGATGTTGGGTTGGCTGGTCATTCAGTGCTTGATTGGTGTGGCGACGTCGGATATGGTGGACTCGACGGTGGCTGCAGCGACGATCCAGCCGATTACCGAAAACAGCAAGTTGGCTGGCTTAATCGCGGTTGAGGCAATTGGCGCGATTATCTACGGTTTCGCGTTTGCTAGGGCCTTGAAGTACAAGAAGTCAGCATTTACTTTCGCGGCATTGGTGGCAGCTGGTGTGTTTACAGTTGTTTTGGTCGGCTTGTTCTTGTCGTTTGACTTCTTTGGCGCGCCAAACTCGATTGCCTTCAACCCAGCGTTGGCTGTAGCGATGGAAGCATTCATGGCGAAGGACACGATTGTCTGGCAGGTAGTAATTACCTATGCTTTGGTGCCGTTGGTCGGTGGTATTCTAGGGTTCTTGCTTGCGGACTTTACGTCGGCGCTTTCGGGCGAGTCCTGCGATTGCAGCCGCAAAGATTGCAAGTGCTAAGATAAGTACAGTGAAAATGAAGAGAGCAGTGGGAGCAACGAAGACCCACTTGCTCTCTTCAACTGTTTGGCCGAGGAAGCGGCTTTGTTGGGTGAGCTTGTAGATGCCAAAAGGACCTTTGCTTTGCCAGTTGAGTTCGAAGCGGCGGGAGGTGCCGGGAAAAATGAGTTTGGCGGGTTCGGTGATTTCGCCGACAGTCTTACCAAAGAAGTTGGTGATGAGGAGGCGGCTTTCGGCGTCGAAGTCGGTATTGCCGGAGTTCTCGATGATGAGGGAGGTGTTGACGTTGCGGGATTGATAGCGGCCTTGCCAAGTGCGTTCGATGACGGTGCCGCGCTCAATGGTGTTGCCGTTGATGTTGGCATAGAGCAAGGAGGCGACGCGGCGGACGGCGACGACGCCGGAGGCGTCGGCAGGAGGGATGACTTCGGCCATGATACCGGCGTATTGGCCGCCGGCGGGAACGCTGGCGGGAATGGTGATAGTGAACTCGATGGTGCGCCGGGCGTTAGGCGCGAGGGTGAAAGAGGCGGCTTCGTCTAGGCTGTCAGATTGGTTGGCGAAGGAAATCCAGCGGTAAATTTGGGAATGGGCGGTGGCGGGGTCGTCGAAAATGTTGCGAGAGTAGTCGGGTGCGACTTGATAGGGGGCGGCGTAGACGCGGACTTGGTAGGGGGTGTCGCCGGAGTTGATGACGGTGATTTCGGCGGTTTGGGTTTGGCCGGGGTCGAGGGTGAGGCGTTGGGTGCTGGGCGAAATGGAAATGCTGACGTTGGAATCGGCGGCGGCGAGGGGCCGGGCGAGGCCGATGGTGAGGAGGGCGGCGGTGGTTAGGGCCGCGGCAAGGGTGGTTATGCGTGAGATTTTGAGGTTAGTCATGGCTAGACGTACCTAAACTTTAGGGGTTAGCGCTGGCAGTGTAGGTGACTTGGTTGGAATAGGTGATGCCGGAGTCAAGGGTGTAGTCGACGAGGGCGCCGAAGTTGACGAAGAATTGCGAGGTGCCGGAGGTGCTGGTGGCGAGGAGGGTGGCAGGGGTGGCAGCGGCAGGAACGGGCGAGAAGGTCGAGGTGCTGTTTTGGGCGGTGTTGGTGGATGCATTTACGACATTATAGCCCCAAGTGTTGGCGGTGAGGACAGAGGCGGCGGTGCCGATTGGCGCGACGACATCGGTGGTCGTGAGAGGGGCGGAAGTGCCGTCGTCGAAGAGGGCACCGTTGTTAGCGTCGGTGGCAATCATCGAGAGGGTGACGGTGGCGCCGTTTTCGTCGTTGCAGGAGAGGGTGAGGGGAACTTCGGTTGAGGCAAAACCGCTGTTGATGGTAGGGTCGGCAGGGATGGTGACAGGGTTGCTGGCCGTGGTGGTGAGAGTAATCACCGAGCTAGAGGTGACTTGGACGGTTTGGTTCCAAGTTGATGGGGTTGCGGCGTTGGCTGAAGCCAGACCGATGGCACCGATAAGGGTGGTAGCGGCGACGCCTGAGATTACTATTTTTTTCATTTTGCTCCTTTTTGCTTTACTTTTAGGTTTTTGTTTATGTACCCTCTCCATTATATCAAATCATAAGCGTTTTGTCAAGTGCTATTTGGAAATCCTAAATACTGCCCTCGCCTCGCTACTCCCCTCGAACGAAACAGCAGGGGCGTTGCACCTCCCTCTTGGCCTACGGCCAATTCACCCCCGCATCGTTCTCGAGGAGTGCGAGGCCTCGGGTAATTGTCAGGGTAGGGAGATTAGGATGGCGCGGAAGCCGATGTAGGCTTGTTGGGCGCCGTTGGCGTCGGACTGGGCGAAGATGCCGGAGCTGGCGCCGTTTTCGGCGTTGCCGCCGCGGAGGGTCCAGACGTAGCCGTTGGCGCTGGGCATGCGGGAGTAGTCGCTGAGCCAGCCGGAGTCGGTGGTGACGGATTGGGCGGTGTTGACTTCGTAGTTGGCGTGGCCGCCGCAGAGGGTCCAATCGCAGACGTCGAAGCCGAAATAGGTGGCGTTGCTGCTGGCGCTCCAAGCGGGTTGGGTGTTAAACGGCGAGGCCATGTAGAGGGTGATGAAAGCGGCGGGTGGCATGGTGGTGATGTTGGTTGGGGTGTTGTTGTAGTTAGCCATAACCATGTCGTAGGCGCCGCCGGACATGTCGTAGATGCCGTAGACGTTATTGGTGGTGGAGGCGAGGACGCCGAGGGTGCCGTTGTAGGCGTGGGAGGTGTCGCTGGAGCAGGCGGTCGGGCTTTGGAGAGTGGTGGTATTGAGGGTGGTGCCGCCGCTGTAGGTGCTGGTGCTGCCGCTGGAGCTGGGGCCACAGCCGGTGATGCCGGCCATGTCGTTGGTGAGGTAGGAGCCGCCGTTGCCGTCGGCGTCGGTGGAGGAACTAGGGGAGCCGAAGGCGGAGTTGATTTGGACGGCGTTGTAGCCGGCGCCGTAGGTGCTGGCGGCAAGATAAGCGGCGGCGCCCCAATCGGTGTTGATGGCCATGTGGGTGGTGGCGGTGCTGAGGGAGTGGCTGTTTTGGTTGACGGTGGTGCCGTTGCCGCCGGTGGCGGCGGGGTTGAGGACGCCGATGGCTTGGCCCATGTCGTAGAAAACGCCGGGGTATTCGCCAATGTTGGTGTTTTGGTTGGGTTTGACTTGGGGTGAGGCGCGAGTGCCGCTGGTCTCGAATTTGCCGACCCAAATGCCGTTTAGCTCGTTGCCATTAAGTGTGAAGGCGGGGTGAGTGGCCCAAGTGGTGCCGGTGGCCGGGCCGTAGGTGCGGGAGACGCCGCAGTCGTTGCGGTAGTCGTGGGCGGTGAAGGCGCTGGAATTGGGGGCGGTGAAGCAGGTGGAATAGCTGCCGGTGGGAGCTTGAGGGGTCTTTTTGGTGGTGGTGGTGTTTTCAAAATTGATGTCAAAATTGCCAGCGGCGACAGGGGCGTTGAAGGCGAAGTAGCGCTGGACTTCGTAGGCGTAGCGGGGGACGTAGACCCAGTAGCCGAGGATGTCGCTTTCGGGGACGTTAGTGCCGGGTGCGGCGTGGAGGTAGGTGGCGGGGTCGGCGACGGTGACGGCGTTGGCCCATTGCTGGGAGGAGTAGGAGCACCAGTTGGTGTTGTCGGCGATGGCCCAAGAAGGAGAGGTAGAGGTGCCGGTGAAGGTGATGGGGAACATGTGGGTGTCGAGGTCGACGCGGATGGTGGCGGAGGTGGCGTCGCTAGAGACGCAGGCGTTGGCCTGCGGGGTGAGATAGGTGAAACCGCCGGGCAGAGTGGCGCTGCCGCCAAAGCCGTCGATCTGGACGTCGGCGGCGCCAGCGGTGCCGGCGGGGGTGATGCAGGTGGCGCTGGTGTCGTTGATGACGGCGAAAAAGAGGCAGGAATTGCCGCCGATATTAATTTGGGTGATGTAAGGCAGGTCGGTGGTGCCAAAGTTAGTGCCGGTGATGGTGGTGGGATCGCCGCCGGTGGTGGAGCCGGAAGCGGGCGAGATGGCGGTGATGGTGGGTGCGGGGACGGGGTTGGCGCTGGCGGTGATGGTGATGGAGCCGTCGTAGGTGCAGGGGGGTTGGCTGTAGTCGAGTTGGGCGCCGAGCCAGAATTGGAGGTTGTCGCCGGCAGTGGAGAGGGTGTTGGACTGGATGACGGTGGCGGCGAGAGGAACGGCTTGGAAAGTGGTGGAGTCGAGAGAAAAGCCCCATTGATTGTTGGCGAGAGCGGCGGGTGAGGTGGCGGCGGATGTGAGATTGTAGGTGCCGCTGTCGATGGTGCAGGTGAGGTCGGCGTCGTCGGTGTTCAGAGTGGTGGTGTAGCCGGTAGGGTTGTTGGTAGTGGTGGTGATGGTGGCGCAGGCGATGCCGAGGGCGCCGGTGGGGGTGGGTTCGATGGTGATATTAAATTGCTGGGTGGTGTCGCAGAAGACTTGAGCGAGGGAAATGAAGGGCTCGTAGGTGCCGGAGGTCCAAGGGATGATGATGGGGGTGCTGGAGCCGCCGCCGTTGTTGGCGGTGATGCTGGTGCAATAGCTATTATCGGTGGTGATGTTAGGGAGGTGGACGGAGAGGTCGACGTCGCCAGCGGCCGTGGTGGCGATGCGGATGGCGGTGGTGCTGACGTAGCCGTCGGGCTGGGTGATGGTTTTGACGGTGTAGATGGTGGTGCCGCCGCTGGCGTTAGGGCTGGTGGTGACGGTATTGGTGAGAGTGGTGCCGTCGGCAGCGGTGAGGCTGATGGTAGCGGTGGTGGTGCCTTCGTCAACGGTGGGGGTGCCGACGCCGCTGACTGTGGTGCCGTCGCTGCCGGTGGTGAGGGCCATGGAAGTGCTGCCGTCGGGGTTGACGACGAATGAGGTGGCAATGCTGACGCCGGTGCTAGGGTCGACAATGGAGGTGTTGATGGGAACGCCGGAGGAGATGTCGCTGAGGTTGACGATGAGGACGACGGTAGGCGGCTGGGTGAGGTCGCAGGTGTTGTTGGTTTGGTCGCGGTTGGTGATGGTGATGATGCCGCCGCCGGTGGGCGGGGTGGCGAAAACAACGCCGGTGTTGGCGTCGAGATTGACGCTGCTAGGCGGGATGGTGACGGTGGGGGTGGTGGTGCCAGAGCCGGGCAGAGTGCCGTTAAAGGCAAAAACGCGGATGGCGGCGCCGGAGGTGTTGGCGGTATCGACGAGGTAAACCCATTGGTTAGTGGGGTTGATGGCCATCATGCTGGGGCCGCTGATAGTGCCAGTGGTGGTGGAGGTGTCGGTGCTGGGGGCGATGTCGGTGACGAAGTTGCCGTCTTGGTCGAGCTTGAGCAGAGCGGAGGATTGGTATTGCCCGGCGTTATTGACGCCGAAACTGCCGGAGAGGTAGATGCCGCCGTTTTCGTCGGCCTTGATGGAGGCGGTGCCGTAAATGGAGGCGGATTCTTGGGTGTTGTTGAGACCGCTGACGTTAGGTGGGGTGATGGGGGTGATGGCGCCGGTGGTGAGGTTGACTTCGACGACGTTGTAGGAGAGACCGCCGATGCTGAAGTAGCCGGCGGCTAGGTGGTTGCCGCTGGCGGAGACGGTGACGTTTTCGACGTAGTAGGTGTTGCTGCCGCTGTTGTAGGGGACGTAGAGAGGTGGGACGTCAGTGGCGACGGTGGGGCTGGTAGGGTCGAGACCGGCGACGCCATAGGTGGCGTAGTTGCCAGCCGAGCCGCTGTCGAAGGTGCCGCCGACGATAATAAAGCCGTTGGTTTGGTCGATGCCGGGCGCGCCGAGGACGGAGCCGGAGTAGCCGGTTGATGAGGAGATGGGGCCGAGGAAGGATGGGTTGGCGACGGTGGGGCTGGTGGGGTTTGCTTGATAGGCGGCGACGAGGGCGTTGGTAGGGGCGGTGAGGTAGACGACGTTGTTTTGGTCAACGACCATACCTTGGGGGTGGCCGCCGTTAAAGGAGAAGGTGGCGGAGGCGATTTCGATGGTGAGGATGCTTTGATAGGTGAAGGTGCCGTCGCCGTTGTCATGAAAGATGGCGATGGTGCGCCAGTTGGCGGGGTTGGCTTGGGCGGAAATGAGGCCGCCGCTAGCGTGGGGCATATCGGTGGAGTCGCAATAGACGTAGACAAGGTTGGCGCTGCTGTTGGTGGCAATCATGGTGGGGTTGACGAGATCGCCATTGGTGGCCCAAGTAGAGGTGGTGTTGCCGACGTTGCCAACATAAGTGTAGTCGACGGACGAGGAGGTGTCGGCGGCGGCGGGGGTGAGGATGCGGAGGATTTGAAAGAGGAGGACGAGGGCGAGCGCGGTAGCGAGAAGGACGGCGCCAATGCGCTTAAGAGGTAGCCGTCGCTCCTGAGTAATCATTTCTGTTTCTTGGCGCCCTTTTTAGGGGTGATGAAGGCAGAAGTGATGAGCGAGACGCCAACTGCGAGGAGGGCGATGGAGACGAAGATGTCAAGCAGGGCGAGTTTGGCGAGCGGGTGCCAGAGGACCCAGAACGAGAAGAGGGTGAGGATGATGCCGACTGCGAGGTCGAGGCCCCAGTATTTGCTGCCGAGCTTTTTGAGGTGGAAGGCTTCGAAAATGCGGGCGAGGCTGGCGACGAAGAGCCAGATGCCGAAGAAGCCTAGAACCAATGCGGCGCTGGCGCCAGTGTAGACGAGGATGAGTGAACCGAGGACGACGCTGATGATGCCGAAAAAGAGGATGGCGCCGCTGCGTTCTTTGTTCTTACTGAGGGCGAACGCGAAGATGTTGAAAAAGCCACCGACGAGGGCCGCGATACCGATGAAGACGGTTAAGTTGATTAATGTGCGAACTGGCGTGAAGAGGGTCGCGATACCAATCAACGCCACAATTACACCTAATAAAATGCTGAAGAATTTTTTCATATTCCCACTCCTTTACTTATTTATATATATAATTATAGCACATGATTTTAAAAAATGGTGGGCGAGGAGGGACTTGAACCCTCACACCGTTGCCGATAGCAGATTTTGAGTCTGCCGCGTATACCATTCCGCCACTCGCCCGATGGTTTATTATAGCATGGTGGGAGGCGAAAGGCAAGGAGGGGTTGCCTGACATAGGGAATAGGTAAAGGTAAGGCGCTTCGTGTGGTATAATGAGGTATAAATGGATGACGAGCAAAGAAAGCGGGTGGAAGAGTTGGCGCGTGAGCGGGTGAAGATGGCGTTTGGGCAGCAACGGATTGACGAGCAGACGGCGGACGAGGTGAGCCAGCTTTTGAAGCGGGAGGACGAGGGGAGTTTGTTTGGCAAGAGTGATGTTTTGTCGGAGCCGCAGGCGGCGCAGGTGAGTGTGCAGGGGAGTGTTGAGCAGACAAGTGCGCGGATGACGGACGATGTGGAGGAATACCATCAGGCTTGGCAGGAGTATTACCGGAAGTACTACCAATACCATTTCGGGCAGGAGATGCAGAAAAAGGATGCCGAGCACAAGGCAGAGGTGAAGAATTTATTGTCGCAAGAGGATGAGATTGACCAAAATGCGCGGTTGATGCGGCGGTTGCGCCAGCAAGTGCGGAATACGACGAGTGCGCGGGTGCGGAAATTCCGCCGGAGTAAACATTATCTGCCGATAGTATTGGGGCTGGTGGTGTTTTTGGGGCTGTTGTTTATCCAATATAACCGGGTGTTTTTTGCTTTTGTGCAGTCGTATATCACGCCGGTGGGGAATGCGAGGGGGTTGGAGATGTTGGCGGGCGATGATGCTTCGGGGCCGTCGCGGCTAATGATACCAAAAGTGAATGTGAGCGTGCCGATTATTTATGGTTGTGGGCTGGATGATGCGAGCCAGAAGCGCTGTTTGACCGACGGGGTGATGCATTTTGCGGTGTCGGGGGCGAGCGCTTTGCCGGGCGAAAATGGTAATTTTGCGGTGTCGGGGCACTCGTCGAACGATGCGTTTACGCCGGGCGATTTTAAGTTTATCTTTTCGCAGTTGCCGCGGATGGCGGTAGGGGATTTGGCTTATGTGAATTATGAGGGGGTGCGTTATACATATGTGGTGAGGGGGACACAGATTGTGGCCCCGAATGATGTGGAGGCTCTGCGGATCGGCGATGAGCGGCCGGTGATGACTTTGATTACGTGCTATCCGATTGGGACGGCGCGGCAGCGGATGTTGATTTTTATGGACCAGATTGCGCCGGCGCCGGATGGAGCGCCGGGCGAAGAGATGGCGCCAGCGCCGGACGGTGATGGTAAGGAAGTGGGGCCGGGGCCAGCGCCGACGTTGTTTGAGCGGTTATGGGCCAGCCTTACCGGCGGCGGATTATAGGCGGAGTTGGCGGAGTTGAAGTTGGGGGGTGTTGTTGATGGTTTCGAGGGTCCAGTAGTAGAGGGTGCGGCGGTTGACGAGGGCGGCAGGTAGGGCGTCGGCTGGGGGCATGGCGACGGCGTCGGGTAGGCGGATGTTGACTTGATTGGTGCCGTCGAAATCTTTAATCATGAGTTGGTGAGTGTCCGGACAGTAGAGTTGGGCGTTGCTGAGTTTTTGCCAAGCGGAGCCATGGCAGTTGTTGTCGAACTGGGAGGAGACGAGGCGTTCGAGATCGACGCTCTGGCCGCTGGCAGCGACGATGAAGCGGCCGTTGGTGGTGATGGGGCTGGTAGGGGTGGAGATGGGGTATTCGTTTTGGAGAGCGAGGCCGTTTATGCTGCCGAAGAGCGAGCTGGAGCTAGAGAAGTAGATGCGGAGTTGGGAGCGGCCAGCGATGGCGACGACAAAATCGTTGAGGTAGCGGGTGGCGGCGAACTCAAAGGGGGCGTCGTCGGTATAGATGCCGGAAAAAGTGCCGTTGGCGTTGACCGTGGCGAGGTGGTAGGTTGGTGAAGCAGTGTTGGACGGGGCGCTGGTGAAATAGAGGAGGGTGGCGTCGCTGGTGGTGAGGGCGAGGCGTTGGGGGAGGTTGTCGGTAGGGATGTGGACGTTGAGCTTTTGCGAGGTGGTGTTGGTGGTATCGTAGAGATAGGCGCGGGCGGAGGTGATGACAAGGAGGGTGCGGGAGTTGACGAAGGCGACATCGAGGAGCTCTTCGGAACGGTCGTTTGGTAGGTTGACGGTGGAGAGGCGGCCGCGGTCGACGTCAAGCATGGTGCAGCGGTCGGTGGTAGAGCTACGGCTGGTGGCGGATTTGCGTTGGCAGAGCAGGGCGAGGCTGTCGTCTTTGGACCAAGAGATGAGGTCGGGTTCGGTGATTTCGGAAGGAAAATTGATGGCGGTGGTATTGGCGTTGGTGGCGGTGAGGGTGAGGATATTGAGTTGGGGGCTGGTGGTGCGGGTGGCGGGGGTGAGGACGAGGGCGCGCTCGCCGATGGGGGAGCGCCAAACTTGTTGGGTGGAGGCGAAACTTTGGACGACGTTGCCGCCACGGTCGACGGGGAAGAGCTGAATGTAGTCGAACCAAGTGATTTCGGCTTCGGTGGCGGTGAAAGCGTGTTGCCAAGAGTGGTAGCCGTCGCGGTCTACGCGGAGAGTATGGTTGCCGGCGGAGATGACTAAGCGCTGGGCGGAGAGGGTGGTGCGGCGGCCGGTGTCGGTGTTATTGAGGATGATGTTGGCGCCGGTGGGGAAGGAGCCGACGCGGAGTAGCGCCGTGCGTTCCCAGACGGGGAGGCCGGATTCGCTGTCGCGGCGGAGGCGGTAGCCGAGGGCAATCATGACCAGAACAACGAAAAAGAGGGCCACTGCTAGGGCAAAGAGCACCTCATGCGCGATGATACGCGCGTTTTGCGCTTTTTTGTTCATATCAATAATATTATAGCACAGAGCTAGACTTTGCGGGTGGCTTTTTTGACAGTCTTTTTGGCAGTTTTGGTAGCTTTGTTGGCGGCTTTTTTGACGTCGCGCTTGAGCTCGCTAGCGACTTTCTTACTGACTTTGCGGCCAGTTTTGGTGGTTTGCGATGCGACAGCAGCGCCGCCGATGAGTGCGCCCAGTGCTAAACCAATTCCGAATTTTTTGCCCATACCCCTCCTATTTTTTGGCCTTTGAAAGCAGACCGGCGAAGACTTTAAGAACGCCTTGCGGGTTTGCGACTTGTTCAACAGATTTGGCGGCGGACTCGATGGAGAAAGCCGTGTTTTTGATGCTGGTGGCGACTTCGGCGGCTTCGTTGGAGAGCTTGATTAGCTTAACAATGAGGATGATGGCAAGGGTAAGAAAGAGGGCAAGGGTGACTGCGAGAATGAGCATGATGACTTGTGTAGCGAAATCCATAGTACTATGGTAGCATAAGCGTTTTGGCGTGTCAAGAGCCAAGACTTTGGCTCTTGGCCACTTGTGGTGGGCAAGGGCATCGTGGTATAATTGGGCTATGAAGATTGCGATTTTGGGGTATGGGCTAGAGGGCAAGGCGGCGGAGCGGTATTACCGGGAGTTGTATCCGGAAGCGGCGTTGGAGATCTTTGACAAGATTGATTTTGGGGCGGAGGATTTTTCGGAGTTTGATTTTGTGGTGCGGACGCCGTCAATTTCGCCGTATTTGTTGGGGTCGGCGAAAAAGATTACAAGTAATACAATTGAGTTTTTTGAGAAATGTCCGTGTCCAATTGTGGGGATTACGGGGACGAAGGGAAAAAGTACGACCGCGGCGTTGATTTATGCGATTTTGGAGGAGGCGCTGAAGGGGAAAAAGCGCCGGGCGTTTTTGGTGGGGAATATTGGTGAGCCGGCGCTGAATGTGTTGCCAGAGGTGCGGGCGGATGATGTGGTGGTTTATGAGTTGTCGAGCTATCAGTTGTGGGACTTGGCTCAGAGCCCGGCGATAGGGGTTTATACGCCGATTGCGCCGGACCATTTGGATGTGCACCGGGATCTGGAGGATTATTTGGGAGCGAAGGAGAACTTGACAAAGCACCAAAAAGATGGTGATACGGTGGTTCGTTATGGGGAGAACTTGGGGTCGGATACGTCGTCTTTGCAGCTGAAGGGTAAGCATAACCATGAAAATGCGTTGTCGGCGATTGCGGCGGCGCGGGCGTATAATGCGCGGTTTTTGCATCTGGAAGATTATGATTTTGAGAATGCGGTGGACGCGGCGCTAGAGAAGTTTCGCGGGTTGCCGCATCGGTTGGAATTGGTGCGGGAGGTTGGTGGGGTGAAGTTTTTTGACGATAACTTTTCGAGCGCGAGCCCGGCGCTTGAGGTGGCAGTAGAGGCGTTTGATGAGCCGTTGGCGGTGATTGCGGGCGGATATGACCGGCATTTGGGGAATTATAAGGAGATTGCGGAGTCGATTTTGGCGGCAAAGGACTTGCGGTTTGTGGCGTTGATTGGTGAGACGGCGCCGAAAATAAAAGAATTCTTACAGGGGTCGCTGGGCGCGAGTGTCCGGACATTCGAGGATTTGGAAAGTGCGGTTTTGGCGGCCTATGAGGCGGTGAAAGCGCCGGGCGGTGTAGTTTTGATGAGCCCGGGGACGCCGAGTTTTGATATGTTTCGGGATTTTAAGGATCGCGGAGAGCAATTCCAGAAAATCGTGAGAGGCCTTGGGGCGGGCGAGCTGGAGAAGGCGATATTTTTAGCATATATATTATCTGGCATAAGCTATTACAAGGCGTTTCCGGGGCAGCGGGTGCGGATGATGGAGGGGGTGGAGTTGACGCCGATGCAGGTGGAGTTGTTTAATGCGGCGTATCAGGAGGGCTTGGGGCAGTTTGCGTACGAGAATAAGTTGACGCGGGCTGATTTGGCGCATTTTGACGAGCGCCCGGCGCCGAGCGAGCAGGTGTTTTCGTTTGATGGGTATAGTTTTGATGGTACGGTTGCTATCTTTAAGTATTCGTATGGGGACTTGAAATATGAGGAGAGAGTGGAGTTTGCTAAGTCGGATTTGAAGCCGGAAATCATTAGTATGCAGAGCGGGGGGAAGGATAGCTTGCTACTTGCGACGATGTTGGAAGAGAAGCGGGCGAACTTTGCGGCGTGGTTTGTGCGGTCGGGTGAGCATCATCCGAAAGTTTTGGATAAGCTGGGCAACTTGCTGCTGGCGACGCGGCGGGTAGATCGTGAGGGTTTGGCGCGGGCGGCCCAAAAAGGTGGCAAAAATGGGCACATTCCGATAACTTATATTTTGCAGAGCTTGGCGTTGGTGCAGGCGATTTTGGTGGGGGCGAAGACAGTGGTGGTGGCGATTGGTGATGAGGGGACGGAGCCGCATTCGATGATTGGGGATTTGCCGGTTAACCACCAGTGGAGCAAAACGCGCGAGGCCGAGGAATTATATGGGAAGTATTTGGCGGAGGAATTGGCGGGGTATAAGGTGTATTCGCCGCTACGAAATACGTCGGAGCTGAAAATTGCGGAATTGTTTGTGAAAAAGTGTTGGAAAAAGTTTGGCCGGGGATTCTCGAGCTGCAATGAGGCGAATTATCGGCAAGGTGAAGATAATAGTGAGCTGAAATGGTGCGCGAATTGTGCGAAGTGCGCGAATGCGTTTTTGTTGTTTGCGCCGTGGATGCCGAGCGAGGAGTTGTTGCCGGTGTTTGGCGGGCAGGATTTGTTCGCGAAAGAGAGTTTGTGGCAGACGTTCAAGGGGCTTTTGGGAATTGATGGAGTGGAAAAGCCATTTGAGTGTGTTGGGTCGGTGGAGGAGCTCCGGACTGCCTATCATTTGTCGCATCCGGAAGAAAACTCTGATTATGCGGATTTGCCGTTTGACGTACCGAGTGCGGGATGATACAATAGTAATATGGAGAGTGGGCATAAGATTAAGGAAGTGTTGGCGAGATGGGTTTTGGACTCGCGAGGTAATCCGACGGTAGAGGCGGATGTATTTTTGGCAAGTGGGGCGTTTGGCCGGGCGGCGGTGCCGTCGGGAGCGTCGACTGGTTCGGGCGAGGCGTTGGAGCTGCGAGATGGCGGCGTGGCGTTTGGCGGTAAAGGTGTGAATTTTGCGGTGGAGAATGTGCGGACAGTAATTGCGCCAGCTTTGTTGGACGTTGATGCGACCGACCAGAAAAAGGTTGACCAGATTATGATGGGACTGGATGGGACGGAAAATAAGTCGAAGTTGGGGGCGAATGCGATTTTGGCAGTGAGTTTGGCGACGGCCAAGGCGGCGGCGATTTCGCAGCACCAGACATATTACCAGCATTTTGCGACGCTAGCGGAAAATATGGACTTGAAGATTCCGATGCCGCTGATGAATGTGCAAAATGGCGGGGCGCATGGCGGTTGGGCGACGGATTTTCAGGAATATATGATTGTGCCGAAAGCGGCGCGGACGATTGCCGACGCGGTGCGGATGGGGGCGGAGGTTTTCCATGCGCTGGGCAAGGTGTTGAAGGATAATGGTTATGATACTTTGGTTGGCGATGAGGGCGGTTATGCGCCGCGGGTGCATGGCGGCAACAATGAGCCGTTGGAGCGAATTACGCAAGCGATTCAGGCGGCGGGCTATGATTTGTGGCGGGATTTTGTGTTGGCGCAGGATATCGCGGCGAGTGAATTTCGCGAGGGCGATAGCTATAAACTGAAGACGAGTGGCGAGTTTAAGTCGAGCGATGACCTGATTAACTGGTACTCGGCGCTCTACGATCAGTTTAATGTTCGCAGTATGGAAGATGGTTTGGGCGAGGACGACTGGGAAGGCTGGAAGAAATTGACCGAACGGCTGGGCGAAAAAATGCAGATTGTGGGTGATGATTTATTGGTGACCAACCCAAAGTTGTTGCAGCGGGCGATCGATGAGCGGGCCTGTAATGCGATTTTGGTGAAGCCGAACCAGATTGGGACGCTTTCGGAGACGATTGAGACGGTGAATTTGGCGAAACGCAATGGCTTTAGGACGGTGATGAGCCATCGGTCGGGCGAGACGGAGGACGTGTCGATTGCGCATTTGGCGGTCGGCCTAGGTTGCGACGAAATTAAAACCGGGTCGCTGTCGCGTTCGGATCGGGTGGCGAAATATAATGAGCTACTCAGGATTTCTGAATTTAATCCATCGCTACCGTTTTCAAAGCCGTTCTAGGCTTCGGCCGGAGCTTCAGTTTCGGCCGGAGCTTCTTCGGTTGCTGGAGCTTCGGTTGGCTCCTCGGCTGGTTGGTTCTTGCGGAGTTTGTCGGCTTTGCGGATGGTGGCGGTTTTCTTCGGTGAGAGTTTGACCCATTTTGGTAGCTTGACGCCCTCTTTGGAGAGCAAAATGGCGACGCGGCCGCTTGGCTGGGCACCGTTGGATAAGAATTTCTCGGCCAGTTCCTTGTTTAGTTTGGTGGCTTTGGTGTGTGGGTTGTACGACCCAAGTTCAGCCACAACTCGACCGCTTAGCGGATGGCGAGAAGCTTCCTGAACGACTATTCGATAGACGGCGTAGCCGCTTCGACCATTACGTTGCAAACGGATTGCTAACACTTTTACTCCTTAGTTATTTATTGGTATATTATATCAGATATGCCGGGCTATTGCAAGAGGTTGTTAGGATAGGATAGCGCAGATGGCGTGGCGGGAGCCAGTGTCGCCCTGACTATGTGAGAAATATCGGCTGTCTGTGGTGGTATCGATGGGGGATAAAATGATGTTTTCCGAGAAAAGGCCTTCGGCTAGGAGTTGGCGGGCGGCGACTTCTTGGATGCTCTTGCCGTCGAAGGCAAAAAGCGGATAATTGTCCTTGCCGGCAGAAGGAGAGAACCAAGCGTGAAGGTTATAAGGGTGGACATTATAATGTGTACGTAGAAACTGGACGGCTTTTTGGGGGCCGTTTTGTTCCAAGTTGCGGCGACCACAATGCAGGAGCATCAGGACTTTTTGCGCTTTGTCATAGAAAACAATCCCGAGGCAATCGGCGAGGGTGAGGAAAAGTGCGATTTGTTGAGTCGTGGCTAGGCCGTCATTGGGTGTGGTGATGTGGTTGTTGGCGATAAAATAATCGGTGTAGCTTGCTCGGTCATAAGTTGTGCGGATGCGGGCGATGTTGGTGGCACCAAGAGAATTGAAGATTTTTTGCTGGTTTTGAGGGAGCTTCATGTTGCCGTCGGTTTTGTCGGAGAGGGCTATGAGGGCGCCCGGGCCAAAGGGAGCGACTACTTGCATAGCCCCTCGCGCAAGAAGTTGGCTGCCTCACCGGCCGAGAGGACTAAAACTAAATATGATTGCGGACGAAGCCGTCGAGAGGGCCGTCGCTGAGCAATAAGGTTAACCCCCCCCCATGGGAGAATTCGCGAATTTGGGCGAGGAGGGCGTCATTAAGCTGGGCGGGCTCTGCGTTCAGGCCGGCGGCGCGGAGTTGTTCGACGAAGGTTTCGGGTGGGATGGGCGGTTCGTCGCTGTTTTCACGCGAGAGGTTGGTGGGCAGCCAGAGGACTTGGTCGGCTTCTTCGAAGGCCCAGGGGTATTGGTCCATGACTAATTTTTGGCGCATGTTTTGGTGGGGTTCGTAGACGGCGATGATTTTTTGGTTGGTTTGGTTGGCGAGCTCGCGGGCGAGTTGGAGGGTGGCGCGGATTTCGTTGGGGTGGTGGGCGTAGTCGCTGTAGACGTTGGGGGCGATTTTTTCGAAGCGCCGGGCGGAACCGGGGAAGGTGTTGAGGGCTTGGATGATTTGGTCGGGCGCGACTTCGGGTAAAAGTTGGTGGATTGCCGCGTAAACTAAAGCGGCGTTTTGGCGGTTGTGTTGGCCGAGGAGGGTGATGCGTGGGTCGGGCGCGATGTCTTGGAGGACGTGCTGGCTTTGGGATTTGAATTGGTCGAAGGCGGCTTGGTAGTCGGCGGGGGTGGGGTAGATGTCGGGGTGGTCGTAGGTGATGGCGGGGATGAGGGCGAGGTAGGGGTGAAAGTGGAGGAAGTTTTTGTCGAATTCGTCGGCCTCGTAGATGAAAAATTGGGAGCCGTCTTGGTAGTCGGCGGGTGGGGCGAAGGTTAGGGTGGTGCCATTGAGGAAGGAGGCGGGGACTTTGAGTTGCTGGAAGCACCAGATGAGCATTGAGGTGGTGGTGGTTTTGCCGTGGGTGCCGGCGACGGCGATGAGCTTGAGGTCTTTGTCGTGGATGATTTGGTTGATGAGAGCGTCGCGTTTGCTGATTTTGAGGCCGAGCTCGCGGGCTTTTAGCAGTTCGGGGTGGTCGGGCTTGATGGCAGAGCTATGGATGAACCAATCGATGCCGTGTTCTTGGTGCATGCGGGCGAGGAAGTCGCCGGTTTGGGGGCCGATTTCGATGGTGGGGTTGAGGTCAGTGAGGGGGCCCTGCATGAGGGAGGTTTTGGTGTCGGAGCCGAAGATTTGGTGGCCGACTTTGGCGCTAAGGATGGCGAGCGGGCCGATGCCAGCGCCCATGATGCCAGAGAAATATATATGCATATATATATTATAGCAGTTGTTGGTATAATATAGATATGTTGAAGGCAAATCGGAAGTTGCTGGCGGCGATAGCGGCGGCGGCTGTGGTGGTGGGCGGGCTGGCGTATGTGGCGGTGCCGCAGATTTGGCAGAGGCTGGGTTGGGGCGAGAATTCGGCGGTCGAAACGCCGGGCACTCAAAATAACCTCTGTTCTGAGTGTCCGGACACTCAATTAGGCGGTAATGATGGCGGGGCGGATAATGGGCAAAATGGGGCGGATGCGGGTGGCTCGGGGGCTGGTGATGCGGGCAGTGGCGGGACGGAGCGGCAGGCGCCGGAGGCGCGGGGGCCGGCGACGGGGCCGTCGCGGTCGAATGCGGCGATTCCAACTCAGACGGCACCGACTGAGGCTCAGGTTGATCGGCTGACGACGTTTGTACGGAATGCGATTAGCCAGAAAAATATGCGGAATTTGGGCGGCTGGCAGAAGGTGCGGGCGGTGCATGATTTTATAATTGACCATGTGGATTATGATTGGACGTGTTTTAACAGCGAGTGGCGGACCAACCCGCCGGAGTGCAATCGCAATGGGAACTCGTCGTTTTCGGCGCAGGCGGCGGCGTTTAATCGAGTGGCGGTGTGTCAGGGGTATGCGCTTTTGGCGGAGGCGTTTTTTGATGAGTTGGGGCTGGCGAACCGGAAGATTACTTCGGAGACGCATATGTGGAATGTGGTGCTGGTGAATGGGCGGTATTTGCATGTGGATATTACGTGGGATGATTTGGGCGGGACGGAGAAGTCGTATGATTATTTTTTGGTGGACGATCCGCGGACGGTGAATACGACGACGGCGGACCATAATTTTAACGTGAGTGTGATGAATAGTTTGAACGCCGGGCGGGCGGCGTTTGATGAGGCGTGGCGACGGGGGATTTTGACGCAGATTTTGGGGGCGGAGGGGGTGATTGGGATGTTTAGCACGCCGACGTCGGCCGAGGCTTTGGAGGTGCTGAATTTGAAATTGGCGCGGAAGGGGAAGCCGGCGATGACGATTTGTCCGGCGAAACCGGGGGGCCACGAGGCGCATATGCGGGCGTCGGGGACGGGGATTTTGGGCTCGGCGGTGTTGGATTGGTTGGTGGAGCAGAATTTGGCGATATATAATTGTGTGTTTTGGGAAATTAATGCGAAGGATTGGGCGGCTTGGTTTGTGTAGAGTTTTCGCCTCTGGACTTTTTGGCGAAAAAAGAGTATAATAATAGGATATGAAGAATATCAAGTTTGGCGCTAATTTGGCGGATATGTATGCCATACCGTTTAAGCAGAGCTTGTCTGATCGGGAGATCGCCGAATTGCCAGACGGGGCCGTGGTTTACGGTGAGTTTGGTGGGCGGATGGGCGATGAAGATGGGGCTTTTGCGGTGTTTTATTTTGATGATAAGGTTGTTGAGTGTCGCAAGAATGAAAAAGACGACAAGGAGGGTTACGACGCTTTGCTAGGGAAGCTCAGCCACGACGGAGATGTTTTTAATTATTCGGATGGCGGTTTCGGGCGGGTTGTGCTGACAAATAAGGCCTATGATATCGAGATTGACGGCGGGCATTTGGTTCTTATGATTGATGATAGGAAGTATATGTTCGAGCCGTGGATGCGCGAGACGATGATTGCGCTTACAAAATTGTTTAAGGAGAATGTTATTTCGCGAGGGCTGACGTCGTTAGAGCCGTTGATGGGAGAGGTGCGCGAGCTAGCAGGGGAGCAGGGCAAGATTTCGAGGTCGATGATTCAGCGAGATATGGGGCTGGGGTTTGAGATTTCGGGGCAACTTTTTGAACGATATAAACGAGAGGAGGCAGAAAATGCGACCATATAAAAGTGATTTCAACATGTATACTGCGCTCTATGAGCTATCTACGGAGCGACCGGTTTTTGGATCGGAAGCCGACTTTCAATTCGCCCTAGCTTGGAAGATCAAGGAGTTATATCCGAAAGCTGAGATAAGGCTCGAAGAGTATTATGACGACGGGAGTGGCGACGGCAAGAATAGGTATATAGACCTGATAGTTGAGCTGGATGGCGAAACTATTCCTATCGAATTGAAGTATAAGACCGCGGAGTTCCGTGGTGAGGTAAATGGGCGGTTCTATAATCTGAAGCCACAAGGAGCGAGGGATATAGGTGGGTATTTATTTGCGGAGGATATTCGTCGTATTGAATCGTATGTTGGGCGATCCAACGAAAAGATTAACAGAGGCTATGCGGTACTACTTACTAGCGAAAAGGGTTATTGGGAGCAAGATGGTAAGGGTAAATTGTATGAAGATTTTGCACTGCCCGATAGGAAATTGTTGGAGAAAAGGCTGAAGTGGCGTTTGCCGCAAGCAGAAGACGCGGCAACGCATTGGACCGCTAAGTATCCGCCGATAACGCTGGATGGCAAATATCCGATTGATTGGCAGCTTTGGGATAATAGCCCTGCTGGCGACTTTCGGTTTATAGTCATGGAGGTAGAGAAATGACAATCAGTAAGTCGGATTATATGGCGTTTTTGAAGCACCCGGCGTATTTGTGGGTGAAGAAAAATGCCAAAGAGTTGATACCGCCGGTCGATGCGGCAACGCAGGCGATGTTTGATACTGGGAATGACTTTGAGCAATATGCTGAGGCTCGATTTGATAATATCACTCGCCTCGGTTTCAATAATTACAAGGAATACTTATCGCTACCGGCTCGGACGGAGGAGGCGATAAAAAGTGGCGCAAAAATGATTTCGCAAGCTCGCTTTGAGAAAGATGGTTTCACTTGCATTAGCGACCTTATCGAGTTTGTTGGCGATAGGGAAGTTGACCTAATTGAAATTAAATCCAGCACTGAGGTCAAGGACGAGCATCTCTACGACCTAGCATTTCAAACAGTTGTGCTTGAGAGTTGTGGCTATAAAGTTCGGAATATTTCGGTAATTTATGTGAATAACCAGTATGTGCGGGATGGCGAGATTGATACTTTTGGGCTGACCATACAAGAGGATGTCACGGAGCGCGTGATGGCCGAGATTGACCCGACGAAGGTTCGCATGAAAAAGGCTATGGAGACAGCCATGCTAGGCGAAATGCCGGACCCATCTGTGCGGCATTGCCAGCTTGGCTCGTATAAAGAGTGGCTTGGGGTCTATCGCAATATCAAACAGATACCAGACTATAGTATTTATGACTTGGAACGGGTCAAGATTGAGTCGCTCGGTCAACTAGAAGATTTGGGCGTCGAGCTGCTCGCGGATATTCCTGATGACTTCCGGTTGTCAAATAAGCAACGGCTGCAAGTTGTGGCAACTCGCGCTGAAGAGTCGATTATTGACAAAGAACAAACCAAGGGCTTTTTGGATGGGCTGAAGTTCCCGCTCTACTTTTTCGATTATGAGACGCTTGCTAGTGCTGTGCCAGCCCTTGGTGGCATCCGCCCATACCAACAGGTGCCTTGCCAATATTCGCTCCACGTCCTCAGAACGCCGGACGGTGAGCTCGAGCATATCGAGTATCTACACCAAGAAAAGTCTAATCCATCGCGTCCGCTTGCTGAGCGGCTTATTAAGGACCTCGGGGATTCCGGAGACATCATTGTTTGGAACCAAGCTTTTGAGATGAGTCGAAATCGCGAGCTTGGCGAGATGATGCCGGAGCACGCGGAGGCCATGCAGGCTATCAATAATCGGGTTGTTGATCTTATGATTCCGTTTTCGCGTGGTTGGTATGTCGATAAGCGATTTAAGGGATCGGCAAGCATCAAGAAAGTTTTGCCAGTTATTGTGCCGGAGCTGTCCTATGCTGTGCTCGACATCAACAATGGTGGCGATGCTCAGAAAATGTGGATGGAGGCAATTCTTGAGGGCAAGCATGATCGCGAAAAAGTCGTGCACGATTTACTGAAATACTGCGAGCTAGACACGTTAGCGATGGTGGAGATTCATAAAAAGTTGAGGGAGGTTGTAGATGCAAATTGAAAAGTTAGTCGAGTTGATTAAGTCGGGTAAGCTATTATTTATATTAAAACAACAATTATTACTATATTATGTCAAATTATCGTTTTGTGTGTCTATGGTGGGCGAGATGGGACTTGAACCCATAAGGCTTTTGGCCAGCAAATTTTAAGTCTGCCGCGTATACCAATTCCGCCACTCGCCCACAGAGATATTATAGCATGAAAAGAGGGTTTTTGGTAGGTTGGGGAGCTGTGATATAATGGAGGAAAGAAAATAAGGGAGATAAAATGGCGTTAGTAAAGTGTGCAGAATGCGGCAAAGAAGTGTCGGATAAGGCAAAGAGTTGTGTCAAGTGTGGGGCGCCGATTGGGGTGGTCTCGGTGTTTGCGAAGGCGTCCGCTCAGGAAGTGGGGGGGGGGTCTTTAGTGGTGGGGTTGACCTAACAAAATCTGCGTACGGCCAGATATTCAAGCTGGTAAAAGACGGAAAATATAAGACTTTAGTCGCCGACGCGGTGGGCGCGAAGTACTCGGCGATAAATTTATTGGAAACGGGGGCGGTTTTCGGCTTGCTGTGGTTTATTTCGTCGAAAATCGGTGGAGGGTTCTTCGGTTTTGTGTTCAACGTTTTGACGGCGGCGGCGCTATTGATGGTGATTCTGGTGGTGATGGGGCTTTTGAAAAAGAGCGACAAGCCAGAGGTAAAAAGCAAGGCGGCGAGCGTGAAAGAAGAGCAGGAGCGGGTTTGCGAGGGTTGTAAAAAGCCGATTGGTGCAGGGGCGCAGTTTTGCAAGAATTGCGGCCACAAGGTGGGTAAAAGTGATGTGGTGGTTATCATTAACAATCCGGAGACGACAGCGAACGCGGATATGATTGGCGTTTTGTCGTATGTGGTGATTATGGCGTCATGTTTCTTGCCGTTTTACTATGGGATAATGGCGTTTAGGGTGCGGGTGGATGTGAGTTTGCTAACGGCGATGAGAGTGGAGGATTTGGGAGGCGAATTCGAGGAAGCGGGAGCAGCGTTGATGGCATTTTTCGGGGTAATAATAGTGATTGCGTTGGCTGGGTTGATAGGTAAACTTTGCGGCGTGAAAAACAGTTTGTTGGTGGCTATACCGATTGCGTTATTGGACATGATTGGGGCTTTGACGTTGATTGCGATTGTGGTGGCGAATACGCAAGAGCTGTCGGGAGGCGTGACGGCGCTGGGCTTGGGCGCCGGCTTTTGGCTGTTCTTTACTGGAACTTGCGGGCTGACATATTATTTGTTGGCGGGCGCGGAGTCGAAGAAGTTGCGCAACCGGCGGGTGGCGTGTTATTTTGCGACAATCGGGGTGTTGGTTTTGTTGGCGGCGATTGTTTTCTTGGGTATGATAACCATGTACACGGCATAGAGGGTATTTAAGGAAATAAGGAAAAGGAGATGAAAGATGTTTTGTGAAAAATGTGGTATGAATTTGGGCGCGAAGACGAAGGTCTGTGAGGCTTGCGGGTATAAAGATGACGTGAAGCTAGAGGAAAAGAAGGACCTGAAGCGGTCGTTGATTATCGGCGCGGTGCTTCTGTTGGTGCTAGGGCTGGCGATTGCTTGGGCGGTGGATAATTTTCTGGGTGGGCAGCCGGCGCCGGCGAGGGAGCCGGAGCCTGATATAACGCTGGTGCCGGGGGATGGCGGAGGGACAAGTGGCGGTGGGGCGGTGGATACGAGCCCGAGGTTTCGAGAAGCGGATTTTTATGGCAGGTCGTACGAATATAACACAACGACGTTTGGCGGCAGGTACGTTTTTAAGTCGGGTGGCCGGGTAGAGGGGCTTAGTTGGGTGGAAAATGGCGGAATTGGTGCCAGCAGGGGCAACTTTAGCGTGGAGGGCGACACTATATATATTATATATAAAGAGTGGATGGACGTGGTAGCCGACTGGCACGCGCTAGCTAACCCGACGGAGACGCGGCTGACGATAATCAGTATCGAGGAGTTGAGGGATGACAAAGGCCGGGCGTTTTGGATGGAGTAGAGTTGTGGTATAATGGGGAAAAGGAGAATAATATGGTTTAGCGGATTTCATAGGACTGGTTTGTTTTTATTAGTAGAATAAAGGAGTTTTATGAAATTAGCTAAATTAGCGAGAAGTGAGCGTTTGGATGTGTTGTTTGCGGTTTATATCGCGGCGGCGGTGATGGTCAACCTGATGGGGGCAAAGGTGATGCCGATTGGGACGATTTTGGGGATGCAGTTTAACATTAGCGTGGCGATTGTGTTGATGCCGCTGTTGTTTTCGATTGTGGATGTGGTGTGCGAGGTTTATAACCGGAAGCGGGCGAATAGTATGGTGCGGGCGGGGATTATAACGGTGGCGATGATGACGGTGTTCGCGGCGTTTGCGGTGGCGGCGCCGGCGGCGGAACGGTTTGGGGCGGCGGAGGCGTATAATCAGGTGTTTGCAATTTCGGTGCGGTTTGGGATTGCGAGTTTGACGGCGTTTGCGGTGTCGGCGCTGCTGGACGTATTAATATATAGTCGGATGAAAGCGCGGCATGGTGAGGGGCGGTTGATTTGGTTGAGGAACAATGCGTCGGGTTGGGCCGGGCAGTGGGTTGACTCGGCGGTGTTTGTGGCGATTGCGTTTTATAGCCCGGCGATGAGCATTGGGGCGAACCTAAATTGGATGCTGGGGATTATCATTCCGTATGCGTTGGCGAAGTGCGCGATGAGTGTTTTGACGACGCCGTTGGTTTATGTTGGCGTGCGGTTCTTGAAAGACGGAAAATTGTGGTATAATGGTGGTGATGAAAGCAAAAAGGCGAGTAGCGCAGCACCAGCGAGAAAATTACTCCAAGAGTAAAAATCGTTCTAACAGGGGTGGCGAAGAGCGACCTTTGCCACGTTTGCCAAAAATTGCGAATTTGGGTGAAGAGGGCTTTTTGGCGTGGGTGAAGTCGATTTTGGCGTTTTTGGGTGTGTGGTTTGCGAATTTGGGGCGGCGATATGTGCGATTTTGGTTTAGTAAGCGGGGGATAATTCTGAGCCTGAAGATTTGGGGGACGATTATTATTGTGATGGTGCTGCTGGTGGGTGGATTGTTCTTGTATTTTTCAAAAGATTTGTGGATGATTAGCCCGAGCGAGCTGGATAAGAAGGTGGTTTCGACGACGAGCCGTTATTTGGACCGCAATGGCGAGCTGTTGTGGGAGGATCGGGGGGATGGCGATTACCGGATTGTGGTGGATGGGAGTGATATTAGCCAATATGCGCGATGGGCGACGGTGGCGATTGAGGATAGGCATTTTTATAGCCATAGAGGGGTGAGTGCGCGGGATACGGCGCGGGCGCTTTGGATGACGATGACGGGGCAGTCGGTGCAGGGCGGGTCGACTTTGACGCAGCAGCTGGTGAAGCAGGTGTTCTTCGCGGATGAGGCGGCGAATCGAACAATGTCGGGCGTGCCGCGGAAGATTAAGGAAGCGATTTTGGCGATTGAGGTGGAGCGGATGTTTACGAAGGAAGAGATTATCACGATGTATCTGAACCAGTCGCCGTTTGGTGGGCGGCGAAATGGGATTGAGTCGGGTGCGCGGGCGTATTTTGGCAAGAGCGCAAAAGATTTGACGTTGGCGGAGGCGGCGCTTTTGGCGTCGATACCGAATAATCCGACGCAGTTTACGCCGTTTTGTTATAACAATGAGAGTGAGGCGAGTTGTGCGGGGCGGCGGGAGCGGTTGCTGAGCCGGCAACGCTATACGATTGTGGTGATGGCGGAGATGGGCTTTATCACGCAAGAGCAGGCGGATGAGGCGTTGGCGTATGATATTATTGGGTCGATTCGGCCGAATGAGACGCAGTTTACGGATATTCAGGCGCCGCATTTTGTGATGGAGGTGCGTAAGCAGTTGGAGGAAGAGTTTGGCGTGGCGACGGTGCGGGCGGGTGGTTGGACGGTGACGACGACGTTGGACATCCGGGCGCAGAGGTTTGCTGATGCGGCAGTGGCGACAGAGTCGGCGTTGATGATGCAGTTCCCGAACGCGGCGAATAATATGGCGGCGACGTCGGTGGACGTGGAGACGGGGCAGGTGATTGCGATGGTGGGGTCGATTGGGTTTAGTGTGCCGGGCTATGGTGAGTTGAATGCGGCGACGTCGATGTTGGAGCCGGCTTCGACGATTAAGTCGTTGGTGTTTGCGGAGTTGTTCCAGCAGCGGGCGGGACGGAATTATGGGCCGGGGTCGTTGATGCGGGATGAGAATATTGATGAGTGGTATTGTAATAATGAGTGTCATATTGGCAACACGACGCGGCGAACGGGTGATTTGACGGTGCGGTATTCGTTGGGCGCGAGCTTGAACCGGGCGGCGGTGAAGGCGATGAATGTGGCGGGCGCGGAGAAGACGGTGGAGACGATTCAGAAGTTGGGAAATCATTCGTATTGTGCGGATGGGCGGGGTTGGGTTGGGTTGAGCTCGGCGATTGGTAATGGTTGTAATGTGCGGATGGATGAGCATGCGAATGCGTTGGCGTCGTTGGCGCGGGGCGGGGCGTACAAGCCGTTGGTTTATGTGCTCAGGGCAGTGGATGGTAATGGGCGGGTGGTGAAGCAGTGGAATGATGTGCGGGCAGAGCAGGTGGTGGATCCGCAGTCGGCGTATTTGGTGTTGGATGTTTTGAATGATCCGGTGCCGCGGCAGCAAGCGTTTGGGGCGCCGACGACGGGTAATGGGTCGTTGGGCTGGATTGTGCCGGGCGTTTGGACGGCTTCGAAGACGGGTACGGGTAGCGGCATCAACAACGCGCGGAAGGATAACTGGTTTACGAGTATTTCGCCGGTGGTGACGACGGTGGTTTGGTGTGGTAAGCATGATGGAACGAACATCCGGGCTTGTAGCGACTTTGTGCGGCGGACGGCGGGGGCGATTCAGACGGGGATTCATGAGGATATATATATGGCGGAGGGGCGTTATAGCAGAAATCAGGCGCCGACGCGGCCGAGCGGGATTCATACGATGAGCGTGGCGGGGACGACGGATATTGCGTCGTCGTGGATGAACCGGAACAATAGTGGTTGGGAAGAGATGGATATTGATTTCGATACGGCGACGCGGGGGCGGGCGACGTTTTGTACGTGGCCGCAAAATCGAGTGTCGTACCGGGTGCTGGGCGTGGTTGACTTTATGAGTGGAACGATTAGTATAGTGGGCGGGCCGGAGGGCTTTAACCCAGAGCCGGTTGACGAGAAAGATTTGGTGTGTGGGCCGATGCCGCTACCGGTGATTCCGGAGCTGCCGGTCGGAGATGGAGATTAGGGGCTGCTAATGCGAGAAAAATTGCAGCGGTTGCGTGATTGGTTGTTGATTCCATATCATTATTGGCAGGGGGTGTTTTGGGCGTTGGTTTATGGGTTCCCGACGCGGGGAATGACGGTGATTGGCGTGACCGGGACGAACGGTAAGACGACGACCAGTTTTATGATTTATGAGGTTTTGCGGGCGGCGGGGAAGCGTGTGGGGATTTTGACGACGGTGAGCTATGGGGCGAACGGGCGGCTGACGACGCCGCATGAGCATGCGACAACGCCGCATCCGCGGCTGCTGAACCAGCGGCTGAGGGCGTTGAGAAAGCGGCATATTGATTATTTGGTGTTAGAGACGACGTCGCATGCGTTGGCGCAAAATCGGATTTGGGGGATTAAGATTGATTCGGCGGTGTTGACGAATATGACGCATGAGCATTTGGATTATCACGGGACGTTTGAGCGGTATATGGAGGCGAAGCGGAAGCTGTTTTTGAAGGCGGAGTTTGGGATTGTTAATGCGGAGGACGAGGTGGCGCCGTTGTTTTTGGCGAGTGTGCCGCATAGTATGACGTTTGGGGTGGACGCGGGGGATTTAAGGGCAAGTAATATTAAGCTGGAGAGCGATAGCGTGCAGTTTGCGCTTTGCTACCGGGATTTTTGTGCGAATCCGAAGATGCCGATTCGGTCGAATATTGCGGGGGAGTTTAATGTTTATAATGCGTTGGCGGCGGCGGCGGTTGGGTTGCATTATGGGTTGAATTTGGCGGATATTGCGGAGGGGATTTCGAATCTGGACTCGGTGGATGGGCGGATGGAGGTGGTTGATGTGGGGCAGCCGTGGACGGCGATTATCGATTATGCGCACACGCCGGATGCGTTTGCAAAATTATTGCCGGACATGAAAAAGGCGGCGAAAAAAGATGGCGGGCGGTTGATTGTGTTGTTTGGTTCGGCGGGTGGGCGGCGCGATCCGAGCAAGCGGGCGCCGCAGGGGGAGCTGGCGGGGCAGTATGCGGATGTGATAATCTTGACGGAAGAGGATGACCGCGGGACGCCGGCGGAGGAGATTTTTGGTGATATTGAAGAGGGGATTTCTAAGACGCGGTTTGCGAAAAAGAATTTGTATAAAATTGAGAAGCGGCCGGAAGCAATTGAGTTTGCGGTAGAGATGGCGCGGCGTAATGATGTGGTGTTGTTTTTGGGCAAGGGGCATGAGCGGACGTTGGAGCGGGCGGAGGGCGATGTGAAATATTATGAGTTGGATTATGTGCGGCGGGCTTTGAAGAGGCGTTTTGCGAGTGGTAATAGGGTCGAGAATAAGAAGTAGCGGAAGGGCTTAAGGACGAGGTCGCTGGTGGGGGCGAGGAGGGTTTCGGTTGAGTGGCCGTCGACGTGGGCGGAAAAGCCGCGCTTGAAGTCGGAGATGCCGTCGTTTAGCAGGCCATTCAAATCGTAGATTTTGCTGGTTGCTTGGGCGGCGAGGATGGCTTGCCATTTGAGAAGGTAGTTGGCGCGGTGTTTGAGGCCTAGGCTGGTGGCGCCGCCGTAGAGTTCGAAGCAGGCAGCTGGAGTCTTTATACACCAAACAAAGGCCTCAATAGTGTTGTCGACGAGGGCGACGAAGAGGTGGTTGGCGGCGGCCATGTTTTGGAAGATGGATTGGTAGTAGGTGTCGGGATGGAGGGGGAAGTTGGAGCGGGTGGCGGTTTGGTGGTAGATTTCGAGGATGCGGGGGAGGTCGGCGGCGGTGGCAGGGCGGATTTGGAGGGCGGAGTTGCGTTCGCCGCGGCGGATGTTTTGGCGAGTGGTGGAGTCCATCTCGGCGAGGAGGGTATCGGCGGATTTGGTCAGGTCGAGTTGGACGGTTTTGCTAAGGAGAATGTGGTCGCGGGGGGTTTTGAGTTTGGTGCGCCAAATGTGCCAGTTGTCTTGGGCGACGTTGGGCTCAAAGCGAAGCATGAAAAGATTTTTGCGTTTGGCGACGACGCGGAGCTCTTGTAAAAATTCGTCGGTGAGGTTGGGGCCGCGAGGGATGTAGCCGAAGCGGCCGAGTGGAGTTTGGCGGATGAGAATTTGGGCAAAATCGGCGCTGGCGTCTTTGGGATTGGCGCGCACGGCGTGGGCGACTTGCCAAGAATTAGTGGATTTTTTGACTTCGCCCCACCCGAACAACTGCAAAGGGTGGCCGTGCTGGCTTTTGACGAGGTTGTCCCATTTTTCAGGACTTTCCATTTTTCACCTCTGTGCTGTCGGCGGCTGCCGCCGAATGCTCGCTTTGCTCGCAAGGATATTCGTACTCTAATCTCGCGGTCCCTAAGTCAAGAATACCTGCGGTGGTAGTTAAGTGTGGGGGGAAGTGCTCTTCTTTGGGCGGGATGACATGATAGTCGCCGTAGCGTTTGCGGAGGTAGGAATCGTAGCCGACGGGGAGGGGGATTTTGACGTCGCGGAAAGGTTTTTCGACGGTGTCGTGCCACCAGCATTTGGGATTGACGTAGCGTTCGCCTTCGAAAAAGATGGCGGTGCAATAGCGGACTTTGGGGTCGTAGAAATCGTATTTTTTGGCGTGGTGGAGGAAGAAGCGGGCGAGGAGCGCGTCGGGGAAAAGTTTGGTTAGGGTGCGGCCGAGGAGGAAAAATGGGCGATTTTGAGGCTTGATGGCGCGGATAGGGAAGTGGGAGGAGCGGTAGCGGTTGGCGAGTTTTTCGAGGCTGTGCATGAAGCGGACGTGGCGGTCGCGTTTGGGTTTGAGGTCGGGCAGGCCGTCGAGGGGGAAGATGTCAAAACCGATGCCGTCGCGGTAGGTGGGGTCGTAGATGCCGAGCGGGCTGTTGTTGTAGGTGTAGCGGCTGTCGACGATGAGGAAATTGTAGCAGCCGTAGGAGGAGTATTTGGCTTTAGATTTTGCGACATTGGGTTCATTGCAGAAGGTGATGTGGGCAGGGAATTGGTGGCGGAGTTGCCAGAGTTTGTCGTAGTCGCGGCGGGGCATGGCGAGGTCGATATCGTCGTCCCATGGGATATAGTCTTTATAAAGGAGGGCACCGATAGCTGTACCACCAATCGCGAAATATGTCAAGTTGTGTTTGGCGGCGATTTTTTGGAACTCGAGAAAGACGGCAAAGGAGATTTTTTGGATTTCTTTGATTTGCTCGGGGGTGATGTCGCGCGCGGTTGTCATAAGTTAATTATATCATAAGCTAGACGCCAACTTTGGTTTTGAGGTTGCCGGAGTAATGCCAGTTGGCGGCGTTGGCGCCGGCTTCGGTGTAGTTGTCGCGGATGTGCTGGAATTCGGCGGCGGTGTTTGGGCTCATGCCGAGGCTACTGAAGGAGTTGCTGCCATCAAAGAGCATGTCGAACTTTTGCTCGCCGAGGCCGCCGATTGTTTGGCCGTTCATCTGAGCGAGCATCGCTTTGCGGGTGTCGCCGGAAGTGTCCGCGGCGGCGAGCATTTGGGCAGATTCGCCATGCATACTGGCCAGCTGGCCGTTGTATTTGCCGCTGTCGATTTTACCGCGGAAGGCGGCGCTGTTGAGATATGAGTTGATGCCGGTAGAAATATCGCCGCCGGTTAGAGTGCCGGTTTCGGCGTTGTCTTCTAGTTGTTTGCCGAGTGCGTGGAGTTGAAAGGCCTGATCTTTGATGTCGGGGGCTTTGGTGAGGACTTCGCTAAGGCGGCGTTGACCAGCGCGGTCGATGCCGCTTCGCATGTAGGCATCGGAGATGCTGGCTGCCCTGCCCCACTCGCCTTTGTCGGCCATCTTTTTGATAGCGCGCTCGACGTGGATAGGGTTTGCCCCAGCGCGGATGTTAGTGCCGTCCATGACTTCATCAAAGACATCGTTGACGCCTCGTTCGGCATAGTTGGCGTCGATTTTTTCGCCGTATTTGCGTTGTTCCATTTGTAAGGCGGTTTTGGCGGCGGCTTGCTGCTCGGCTTCGTAGCTGTTTGGCCCGGCGGCGGCGACATTTTTTTCGCCGAGCCTGCTACGAGCTGCCTCGGTGTTAACGCCGGGGATAGCTTGGGCTGCACCGAGAGCGGCGCCTTGGATGTTGCGGCCAGCTTGAGCGAAGCCCTTTTTGGCGTTTTGGGCGGCGTGGGCGACGGTGTTGCGTAAACCTAGGGCTTTGTTGGCCGGATTACTTATGTAATCGAAGGTCGCGTTGCCAGCTTGGTATTCGCCGCGTCTGATAGCGTTGGCTCGGCTGGTTTTGAGTAAGCTTCTGTTATCACCAGAGTAGACGCCGAGGCTGGCGAGGGCGGCATCGTCTTTGGCTTGGGCGGCGGCGAATTCGGCTTTTTGCATTTTAGAGACGGCGCTGTTGGGTTTGGCTGCGGCTTTGGCGTTGGCGGCTTCGGCTTTGGCTTTGAGTTGGGCGGAGCGAGCGGCGCGGCCAGTGTCGACTTGGCGTTGGAGGTTGCGTAGGCCGGGGGCTTTATTAAGATTGTTCTGGCCCCATTTGCCGGCGCCGGTCATTTTGCCGGTGATAGCACCGCCGAGGGCGCCGAGGCCTTTCAAGGAACCTTTGATGATGGTGATGACGGCAAAATAAGGCGCAATCATGGCAATCATGGCGACGACGAGGTACATAGTGCGGGCGGCGACGGCGGCGAAGAGCCCGGCGTTGGGGCCAAAAATGGAAGCGACGACACCGACCATTTCGTCTTCGGGGATGCCCTCGGCGGCGGTGATGATAATCTTCCCTGCTAGTTTGCCGGCGCCGATGACGAGGCCGCAGGCTGGGTAGACGACAAGTAAAGCGACGAACATTTTCCACCAGTTTTTAAAGAGGCTTTGGGTGTTGGGCAAAATGCGGGCGGCGAAGGCAAGCGGCGCTAAGACGACGAGGATGATGACGCCGACTTGACGGACGACGAGGAGAAGGAAAAGGATGAGGACGCCGATGAGGGCGGAAAGAAGGAAGAGCGCGACGGCGGCGAAGAGGGCGCCGAGGCCACCCATCATGACGGAGCCTATGGCTAGTGCGCCGATGACTACGCCGGCGCCGATGAGGATGGAAGAGAGCCCGGCGAGGAAGCCTTGGCCGGGGGTCATTTCGCCAAGACCGCCGGGCAGAGTGTTGGCGATGCCTTCAAGCAGGGCTTTGATTTGGAAGCCGACGATGTTAGAAAGGTCGATCATGGCTTGGGCGATGAAGAAAGAGAGGTTAATCAGGATGGCGGCGAGGATGATTTCTGGCAACATTTTTTTGATGCCGTAGTTGGAGATGCCGATGCTAGTGATTTGGGAGAAGATGACGACAAGGAAGAAGATGACGAAGAGGATGTTGGCAAGGTTGCGGAAGGTGGACCAAGCCTGGTGGGTGCCGCCGTTGGTTTGGTAGAACTCGACGTTGATTTGGAGGAAGTTGTCTTCGATCCAGCGGTAGATGCCGCCGAGCATCGAGTCGACCATGTTCATGAGAGGGCAGATGGCCCAGCCAAGTTTGCCGAGTTCGCAGTCGGGAGCTGGGGCTTCTTCGTCTTCGACATCGGGTGGAGGGGTAGTCGGTTCACCCGGGGTTGGTGTGGTCCAGCCGGCGCCGACATCATGGTTGACGACGCCACAACCGTTGTTGGTGCAGCCATCTTCTATTGAAAAGTAAGACAGACCGTCGATGGCGCTGAGAGCCAAGTCCATGGTGGTATTAGGTATGGAGCTAACGATGGCGCGTAGTATTTGAGAGCAGGTTTGGTCGCCATGAGGGGCGCTTGCGGTTTGCAAGGTTATTTCGTCGCTGCTACGGTATTCTACAGTAGCGTTGTTGCCACTTCTGGTACAGGTAATCCGGCCGATGAGGCCGGTGCGGACGTTGCCGTTGTCGTCGAGAAGAGCTGGGTTGTTGGGCAATAGGCGCGCGTCGACGGCAGATGCTGGGCTGGCTGGGAATAGTGCGAAGATGCTGGATAGAATAACCACCGCCGCAGCCAAAAGAATTCGAAAGCGCTTGTGCATATATTAATTATAAGTCTATATTGGTGAAAATGCAAGGGGGAGTTATAAGCTAGCGGCGGCTTTGAGGATGGATTCGGCTAGGAGTTGTTCGAGTTGGTCGAATTCGGATTTAGTTTGGGCTTGCTCGAGATATTTATAGTAGGCTGATTTACGTTCTCGCTCAATGATTGGAGGTAGAATCCCTAGGGTGAGGGCTTTGGCGAAGATGATGAGGCGGCCGGTGCGGCCGTTGCCGTCGGAAAAGGGGTGGATTTGCTCGAAATCGGCGTGGGTGTGGGCCAGCAGGCCGATTGGGTCGGTGGTTTCTTCATTGAGCCGAGAGCAGAGACTTAATAGGAGCTCGGGTATCTTTATAAAGTTTGCGAGGGCGACTGATGAGCCCATAATACGGACGCTGTGGTTGCGGTAGGTGCCGGCATCGGAAATAATGCCATTCATGAGGCGTAGATGAACGGCGCGGATGAGGGCAGGCGTAAAGGTGAACGGACGAGCTTTGTCAGTCAGCTCGTCGAGTAAAAAGTGAAGGGCGGTTTGATGGTTGATGGCCTCACGTTGCTCGGTGGCGGTGCGATTTTTGAGGACTTTGTTATCAAATATTACTTCCGAGACATCCATTTTGGTCATGGTGCTACCTTCGATGGCATCGGTGTGATAGGTGAGGTTTAAGGTGATTTTGTCGAGAAGAGGGCGGTTTTCTAGGAGCCTGCGAGCAGTGAGGCGATGGGCGATGGCTTGCCGCTTGAGGGCTGTGAGCTGGTTGGGATTGGTGGCAGTGGCGCCAATAATTTCGGCGTAGACTTGGTCGATACGGGCGAGATAGTCGGCGCGAGTTGGTGTGGAGCGGCCGTTGACCCACGAATTAAGGGTGACGAAAGAGACGCCAATTTTGGTAGATAAGGATTCTTGGCTGAGGCCAGAAGCGGCTAAGATTTGCTGTAATTTGTTTTGATAGTCCATGGGAGTATTTTAGCAGACTTTATAAAGGGTGTCAAGAGGGTATAAAGTTTATAGGCCAAAGGCGGTGCGGCGGTTTATGGGATGTCGAGACCGGACTTGAGGCTGGTAGAGTAGCCCCAGTTAGCGGCGTTAGTGCCGGCTTCAGCGTAGTTTTGGCGGATGTGAGTGAACATGCCGGCTGGGGTATTGTCTCTGATGTCGGCGACACTGAAGGCGTGGGAGCCAGCGATGGCGGCACCGGTGGCGAGATTACGGCCTAGGAATTTACTGAGATTCTGTTCACCTAGGCGCCCGATTGTTTGGCCGTTCATCTGTTCGATAGCCTCGCGGCGGACGTTGCCAGTGGTGTCGAGCTGAGCCAACCTAGTAGCGGTTTCGCCGTGCATGGTACTGAGCTGTTGGTTGTATGTGCCGCTTTTAATCACGGCTTGCAAACCAGTGGTGCCAGTATCAGTTATGAAGGAATCGAGGCTGTCGGTGGTGCTAGGGTTGTCCTCCAGTAGCTTACCGTAAGCGTGGAGGTCGAAGGCCTGTTCTTTGACATTGCCGTTAGCGAGTTCTTCGCCGAGGCGTTTGCGGCCTTGGCTAGTGATGAGGCTGGTATCAGAGGTGTAGGCTTGGGTGATTTGGGCGGCCTTTTCCCATTCGCCTTTGTCGACCATTTTTTTGACGGCACGCTCGATTTGAATGCCATTGGTAATACCAGCGCGGATATTGCCGCCGTCCATGACTTCATCGTAAACGGCCTGTGCACCCATTTCGGCATAGGTGGCGTCAATTTTTGCTGCGATTTTCTTATCTTGCATTTGGACGGCGGTTTTGGCTTGGGCTTGCAACTCCATTTCGTAGCTGTCAGGACCGGACGCGGCAATGTTTGCGGCGCCTAGTGCGCTACGCTTGGTTTCGAGGGCGGTTTGGGCGGACCTTATGGTGCTGGATTTGCCAAGAGTGGCGGCGGAGGCGACGCCAAGACCGACTCTTTGGATACCCTGCCCGACGCCTTGGATGTTGCGGCCAGCTTGAGCGAAGCCCTTTTTGGCGTTTTGGGTGGCGTGGGCGACGGTGTTGCGGACGCCTAAGACATCGCCGCGTGCTATGCGGTCGAAGGTTTCGTTGCCGGCCTGATACTCGCCGCGTTTGATGGCGTTGGCGCGGCTGACTTTGAGTAGGTGAGCGTCGTTGCCGGCATAGACGCCGAGACTTACGAGTACGGCGTCGTCTCTGGTCTGGGCGGCGGCGAATTCGGCTTTTTGCATTTTGGCGACGGCGCTATTGGGCTTGGCGGCGACTTTGGCGTTGGCGACCTCGGCTTTGGCCTTGAGTTTGGCGGCGCGGCCTGCTCTGCCGGTGTCTAGGGTGCGCTGGAGGCTGCGAACGCCGGGCGCTTTGTTGATGTTGCTTTTGCCCCACTTCTCTACTCCCGCCATCTTGCCGGTGATGGCGCCGCCAAGTTTGCCAAGGCCATTGAGCGAGTCTTTGATGATAGTGATGACGGCAAAATAAGGTGCAATCATGGCAATCATGGCGACGACGACGTACATGAGGCTACCAGAAACTGCCGCGAAGTGGGAAATCTGACCGCCAATTTCGGGGCCGAAGATGGAGGCTATGCGGCCGACGGTTTCGGTGCCCATGGTGCCGCCTTCGACGGCCATGATGATAATGCGGCCGGCCATTTTGCCGCCGCCGATGACGAGACCGCAAATCGGGTAAACGAGGAGGAGGGTGGTAATCATCTTCCACCAAGTTTTGAAGAGGCCTTGAGTGTTAGGCAAAATGCGGGCGGCGAAGGCTAGGGGGGCGAGAACGACGAGGATGATGACGCCGACTTGACGGACGACGAGGAGGAGGAAAAGGATGAGGATACCGATGAGTGCGGCGAGCAGGAAGAGGATGACTGCGGCAAAGAGGGCGCCAAGGCCGCCGGCGAGAGCGAGGCCGATGAGGGTGGCGCCGACAGCGACGCCAGCGACAATGGCGACGGCGCCGAGGACGGAGGTGAGGTTTTCGAGCAGGCCGGCGTTTTCGACGACGGGCCCGGCGCTGACGAGGTTCTCAAGCAGGGCTTTGATTTGGAAGCCGACGATGTTGGAAAGATCAATCATGAATTGGACGATGAAGAAGGAGAGGTTGATTAAAATTGCGGCCATGATGATTTCGGGGAGCATTTTTTTGAGGCCGTAACTGCTGATGCCGACGCTGGTGATTTGGGAGAAGATGACGACGAGGAAGAAGATGACAAAAAGGATATTGGCGAGGTTGCGGAAGACAGACCAAGCTTGGAAGGTGCCACTGCCGGTGTTGTAGAAGTCGAGCTGGATTTGGAGGAAGTTGCTTTCGACCCAACTATAAAGTCCGCCAAGCATTGAGTCGATGCCGGTCATGATGGGGCAGAGGGCCCAACCGAATTTGCCGAGGTCGCATTCGCGCGCGGTGGGGTCTACCGCGCCGCCTTCTGAATCCCAGCCCGGCGGGAAGCCATCATTGGGGTCCATGACATCGTTTAATTGGATGGTGGTGGTGACGGCAATAGTCGTTGAGACGTTGGTGCCGGGGACACCGATGGTGATGGTGTCATTGCGGGTGCTGATACCAGAGGGCCCGACTGAGCAGCCTAACCCAAGCATTTGGATGCTTAATTGGTCGCCGTTGATGCTGGTCATAAGGGATGAGTTGGTACTATTGGTGCGGGCCCAGCTGGCGGTGGTGCCGGAGAGGTTGACAGTGACGGTCTCGACGTTGGAAGTGCCGACGCTGTCTCCAAATATAGTGTTGACGTTAAGAACGGGGCAAACTAATTCTATGGTGTTTGGAGTGGCGGTGATAGTTGCGTTGGCTGGCGGCTGGTCGCTCGGGAAGAGGCGGGCTTCGTAGTTGCCTAGGCTATAAGCCCGGTCGGTATCGGTGTTCAACCAGCATTGTAGGCCGGGCGGGCAGCGGACAAAGGTGTTGCGGTTGCCGGTTGTCAGGTTGTCTAAATAGCTATTGACAGCGTTTTGGCAGTTGAGGGTGTTGTCCCATGTGAAGAATGCAAAATAGCTGGAGCCGGCATCAAGGTCAAGCGAGCCTTGGAAGCCGTCGGTGAAGGTAAAAGTGATGGTGCCGTACCGGGAGTCGGAGCCGCGTTCGCAGCGGATGTCTTGGATGTGCTCACCGTCGGTTGTGCTGTGGGTGCTGCTAAAGCTGTGAGGGGAGCCGATAGGAGCGGCGATGGCAGTATTGACGAAGAAGAGGGCGGAGAGGCTGGATAGGATAATCACCGCCGCAGCCAAAAGAATTCGAAAGCGCTTGTGCATATATTAAGTATATAATTATGTGGGGAAAAGTGCAAGAGTGGGGTTGTTGTCTGATATAATATGGTGTATGAAAGGGATTTTGGAAGGGCTGAATCCAGAGCAGCAGCGAGCTGTGGAGACTTTGGAGGGTCCGATTTTGATTTTGGCGGGTGCGGGTAGCGGTAAGACGAAGACCTTGACGCATCGGATCGCGAATTTGATAGCACATGGGGTGGATTCGCGGCGGATATTGGCGGTGACTTTTACAAATAAGGCGGCGGCGGAGATGAAAGTCCGGACGCAGAAGTTGGTTGGGGAGTCCCTTCCCTTGCCTTTTATGGGGACATTTCATGGGATTGCGTTGAAGATTTTGCGGATAGATGGCGAGGCGGTGGGGTTGGCAAAGAACTTTATAATTTATGATGCGGATGATCGGCGGTTGTTGATTAAAAATATTATTAAGGCGCAGGGTTTGGAGTTTTCGCGTTCGCAGCTTCGGGACGTGGAGAGTGATATTTCGAGCGCGAAAAATTATAATATTAGTGCGGACGAATATTTGGCGCAGGCGAACACGGCTTATACACAGAAGGTGGCGCAAGTGTTTAGAACATATGAAGAGGAGCGGCAGAAAAACGGGGCGCTTGACTTTGACGATTTGTTGCTTGATTGGTTGCGGCTGCTTGAGTGTCCGGACATTCGCGAGAAGTACAGAGAGAAATTTGAGCATATTTTGATTGACGAGTATCAGGATACGAATAAAATACAGTATCAAATTGTGCGGAAGTTGGTCAATGAGCGGCGGAATATTTGTGTGGTGGGAGATGACTGGCAGTCGATTTATGCGTGGCGGGGTGCGGATTATCAGAATATTTTGAACTTTGAGCGGGATTTTAAAGGTGCGGCGGTGATAAAATTGGAGCAAAATTATCGTTCGACGAAGCCGATTTTGGATGCGGCAAACAAAGTGATAAAAGAAAACGTCAACAGGACGGAAAAGACAATTTGGACGGCGAACGAGAGTGGGATGCCGATTGAAGTGGTTCGGGTTTATAATCAGTTTGAAGAGGCGCGATTTGTGGCGGACAAAATTGAGTATGCCGGTATGCATGGGGCGAGCTATTCGGAGTTTGCGATTTTGTATCGGACGAATGCGCAGAGCTTGCCGTTTGAAAAGGTTTTTTTGCAGCGGCAGATTCCGTATAAAATTATTGGCGGCCAGCGTTTTTACGACCGGGCGGAGGTGAAGGATATTATTGCCTATTTGAATTTGTTGATTTCGCCGAACGATTCGGTGAGTTTTATTCGGGCGGTGAATGTGCCGGCGCGGGGAGTGGGTGAGAAGTCGGTAGCGAAATATTTCGCGGGCGAAGAAATGCGTGGCAAGGCGGGGAAAGGTCTATTGGAATTTCAGGAGTTGCTGGCGGAGCTAAGGGCAAAGGTGCCGACCTCGACGCCGCGGGAGATTACGGAAGAGTTGGTGGAGAAGTTGCAATATTTGGATTATCTGAAGTCGCGCAAGGACGAGAGGGCGGATGCGCGGGTGGCGAATGTGAAGGCGTTTGTTGAAGAAGCGGGTGAGTACGAGAGCTTGGATGATTTTTTGGGGTCGTTGGCGTTGTTTGCGAGCAGCGATGAGAGCGCGGGAGATGACGCGATTACATTGATGACGGTGCATTCGGCGAAGGGTTTGGAATGGGATGAGGTGTTTGTGGTGGGGTTGAATGATGGGATTTTCCCAACTTACCGGGTGTTGGAGCAGGGCGAGGGCGAGGGGGTGGAAGAGGAGCGGCGGTTGTTGTACGTGGCGATGACGCGAGCGAGGAATAAGTTATATATTACCAGTTTTGAGCGGTCGATGGGGCGAGATGGGTCGCCTGTCGTGCATGAAGAGTCGCGGTTTTTGAGGCCGCTGATGTGTAGTGAGATAGATAATAGTATGAGTGGCGATGAGATTGAGATTTGTTATGATGAGGGGATGGAGGATAGCGGATGGTGAGGGCAGTGGTAATTGGTGGTGGGACGGGTAGCTTTACGATTCTATCGGGGCTGAAGCATTACGTCAATGATTTAACGGCGCTAGTGAGTATGGCGGATGATGGAGGATCGACTGGGCAGTTGCGTGATGAACTGGGAGTCTTGCCGCCGGGAGACGTCAGGCAATGTTTGGTGGCACTTGCCTGCTCGCCAAAAGTGCGGGATTTGTTTAGCTACCGGTTCGATTCGGGCTCGTTTAAGGGGCATTCGTTTGGTAATTTATTTTTAACGGCGTTAGAGAAAATGACAGGAGACTTTCGGGCCGGGGTGGAACTAGCGACGGAAGTACTGCAGGTGGCGGGTAAGGTAGAACCGATTACATTGGACAAGGCGACTTTGATGATGCAGGACGAGGACAAGGTGGTGCGGGGTGAGCGAGAAATTGACGATGGGGTTTTTGTGGGTCGGCGGCCGAAGTTATGGTTGGAGGGAAGTTTGGCGGCGGGTCCGGTGGTGGCGAACCCGGCGGCGTTGGAGGCTATCCAGCGGGCCGATTTGATAATTGTAGCGCCGGGCAGTTTGTATACGAGCTTGGGCGCGGCTTTAGTAGTGCCGGGAATCGGTGCGGCCTTGAAAAAGTCGAAGGCGAAGAAAGTTTACATTTGCAACTTGGTGAACAAGCCGGGGCAGACGGACAGGTTTGTGGTGCAAGATTATGCCGATGAGTTGGAGCGGATGGCGGGAGTGCGGTTTTTGGACTATGTGGTTTATAACACGAGGAAGCCGGATGCGGATTTGCTAGAAAAATATGCCGCGGACGGGGAGCTGCCGATTGATTTGGGCGAAAAGGCGAAGGCTGGCTATGCCCTGCTCGGGACTGATTTGTTGGCGGATGAAATTTGGCAGGGCGGTTCCAAAGCCGATGCGTTGGCGAAAGTCCGGACTTTGATTCGGCATGATCCGGACAGGACGGCGCGAAAAATTATGCAAATATATTTTAGTTAGAGCGGGTTCTTTCGGGGATGAAGTGGGCGGCAAATTTGTATTTGCCGCGATTCTTGACGTAAAAATAGCCGAAGCATGAGAAAACGACGGCGCCGATAAAGTTGACGAAAAGGTCTTTCATGGTGTCGTTGATACCGATGTCGAGATAGCCGCCGTCAATGGTAGTGAGGACATTGCCGTCGGCGTCGTAGAGGACGGTTTGGGCGATATCGCGGACGACGATGGCGTTATTGGCTTGCTCGGGGTCGAGCTCGACCGTGGAAATGATGGTGACAATGCGGTCTTTTTGGGTGTCGAGGAGGAAGAGCTTGTCCATGCTGTATTCAAAAAACTCCCACATGACGCCGACTGTCATACTGAAACAGAAGGCGGCGAGGGCTAAATATAGTGGCGAGAGTTTGATATTCTTGCTGTTTTTATTGAGCAGGTCAACGAGGGCGAAGCCGATACCAGCAGCGAGGAAGCCGTTGAGGGTGTGGAGGAGGGTGTCCCAGTGCGGAAAACGGGCGTAGAAATTGTGGATTTCGCCGAGCAAGGTACCAGAGAGGATGAAGAACAAAACGATGACTTCGAGGGTATTAGGCAGGGTGATTTTGAAGCGTTTTTGGAGAAGGGTGGGGAGCATGAAAAGGATGAGAGCCATAAGGCAGAGGAAGGCGTTGTTCCAATTGCCGCGGAGGAGTTGGCCAATCATGCTGGCAATGACTAAGGCTCGTAAAACAATATAAATAATAGCAGTGCTTTTTGACAATTCTTTCATAAGTAAATTGGTAGTTTTTTACTTCGTAAAAATCTTCCAGCCGTCGTCGATTTGCAAAAGTAGATAAATTTACTTTTCCATCTCTCCTAGGCTGGTGGAGCGACAGGGATTCGAACCCTGGACCCCCTGCTTGCAAAGCAGGTGCTCTAGCCAGCTGAGCTATCGCCCCATATTTGTGGTGGGTGGTGGTTCCGGCTGGACTTGAACCAGCGACACAAGGCTCTTCAGGCCTCTGCTCTACCAACTGAGCTACAGAACCGCCTTAATAGTATATCATGCATGCGATGCGAAAGCAAGTCGAAGATAGGGGCACGAGTATGGTATACTGTTTTTATGAATTTGTATTATACAGACGGTAGTGCGAACCCGAACCCGGGGCGGGGTGGCTGGGCGGTGGTACTTTTTACGGACAAGCCGAAGGCAGGTGAGGGCGAAGTAGTAGCGAGTGGGGCCGTGAACAATGCAACGAACATCCGGATGGAGGGCTATGCGTTGGGGGCGGCGATTAAAGAGGGCGAGGCGGCGGGTAAGCCGTATAAAATTATTACCGATAGCCAATTCTGGTGTAATGTGCTGACGAAATGGGCGCCGGGCTGGGAGAAGCGAGGCTGGAAAAAAGCAACGAGCGGCGAAATCCAAAATCTCGATCTTGTGCAAAAACTTTATGAATTATATAAGCAGGCAAAACCGCAAGTTGAGTGGACGCGTGGACACGTGGGAGACCCGGGAAATGAAGCGGCGGATGAAGCTGCTAACAGAGCACGACAGCAAGCTGCATAAAATGTTTAAAAAGGCCCTTGACACGCCAAAATCCTTATGCTAGGATGGAAGCATAACGTATCAAACATAAAAAAGATAGGGGTTAAAATTGGGGGCAAGTCGTAGTCTGGCTAGCCGGTAATATAAAAGGAGAAAAGATGGGTATTAGTTTGGTACGTAGGATTGCGTGCGGGACGCTTTGTGTGGCGGGGTTTGTTCTGCTGGCAGGGTTAGCGAGGGACAGTTTTCGTCAGGTGGAGGCCCAAGAAGTGCAAATAAACGCGAAGTTGGGGACAGGGTTTGTCCAAATCACGGATGGCGCTTGCGGGTCTGGGGACCCAATTTTGCAAGACGCCTATGATGAGAACCATGATACATTAGATATCCGGGTGATGCCAAATAGTATTGCTAGCAATTGTTTGGGCATCAATGTTCAAACTGATAGCGCGCTAGGCTATACATTAACGATTAGTGGCCCGAGTGATGGCAATTTGACCTTGGCAGGGCAAGCGATTAGCCCGAAAGATGGCTCGTTAACTGCGCCGACGGTTTTTGCGATGAAGACACATGGTGCGTCTTGGGGGTTTGCAGTACCGGAAACACAGATTAAAGGTTTCGTTTGGGGTTTTGACGATGATTATGAGGTAGAGGGGCAGGCAAACTCGGATAATACGGCCCATTATGCGCCGGTGCCGACGGCAGCGATACCGCTTTCGAGGACAGATGGAGTTTCGAACGACGACTATGATATTTTCTTTGCGGTGGCGGCAGGTGGTAATGTACCGACAGGCACTTATTCTGGGACGGTGGTGATTTCGGGAGTGGGGAATGCGGCGCCGATGGCGGATTGTGCTAATGCGGCAACAGGATTTAGTAGTGGTTGCACTGATGGGCGGATTGCAATGAGGCTGCCAGCGGGGATGACGCCGGTGATTTATACAGGGAGCGACGCGGCACCGGAATGGACGGTTGTGGCCTCGACCGACACGAGTTGGTATGACTATGCACAGAAAGAATGGGCTAATGCAATTACGTTTGGTACAGCGGGGAACCGTAATTTGGCGGTGGGGACGAAGCTCTCCCCTACTCAAAATACGGCGATTTACAATGACATTGTTGGCTATTGGGTGTATGTGCCGCGCTATGAGTACCGTTTGATTAATACGGGCTTTGACGGGGTGTCGAATTGCAGTTCGATAAATCCGCAGTTTTGCCCGCAGGCGTTTGAGATTCGCTTTGTACATACGAATGTAGCTAGAAAGGCCGGTACAAAGACTGGTGATTGGCATTCGCACCCAGCATTTCAGACGGACTTGAATGGTGACGGCGATTTCTTTGATGCGAACGAGCAGGTATCGGGGATTTGGGTAGCGAAGTTTATGGCGAGTGCAGAGGGTAAGGTGGCTGGAGTAGTAGTGAACAGTAATGGTGAACTGACTGCGCAGGGAACGGCAACGTTGGATTGTACGGATGACACGATTACTTTTGGTGGTGATTGTAATACGAGCGCGCCGAAGGCGACTTTTTTGCCAAATGTGCCGATATGGGCGAGGGCTAATCTAGCTAATATCTTTACGAACACGCAAGCAGTGCCAGCAGAACAAGGGATTACGCTGGGCTCGACGACTGGTATGACAAATGGCTGGAACAACTACACATGGGGGGCGGCGATGTACCTTGCGCAATCGCTTTATGGTGTTTGTTCGAATCGATTTTGTACATATGATGGAACGCAAAATATAAAACGGAATGATACGAATCAGCAGAAGACTTACAACAATGGCTACTACAACGAGGGAACGATTGCGGCAACTTCGCGTTCGCGTTATTTGACGGGCTGTGGACCAGTGGCGGCAGGTTCGGATGGCTATAACTTGACATGCAATGTGTGGTTTGGCACGATTGGCAAGACAGCTTCGACGACGCAAAATCAAACCGGCATCTACGATATGGCAGGTGGAGTTTGGGAATATACATTTAGTGCTTATGGGCCTAACGACGATTGCATTTTGCTTGGCACGACTGGGCTGGGGAATACTGGGCCGTGGAGCTCTGGGCAAACGATTGCGAAGTGTCCAGCTGGCTCGACGATGACCAATAGCATGGATAAAGGATACTTTTACAATAAGTTTGGCGGAGGAGTTGTTTATTCGTTGAATCAGATGGGGGCTCCTGTAGAGAATGCTGCTGAACGAGCGTCTTATGGTGGTCTGGCAAACAACCCACTATTTTTTGGTTCTGCGACGTCAGAAACGGTGAGCTTTGGTAGCTGGGTTGGTGCGTGGGATGGCGGCTGGAATATAGATTTGGTCCAGACGGTGGGCTCAGTACGCTCTTGGATAATTCGAGGTGGCTTGTCTAATATGGGCTTCAGGGCTGGAGCTTCGGCTTTTGCTGATGGTTCGGGCTATTCTGCTAATGGTGGCATTAATGACCACTTCGCTTCTTATCGTGTTGTGGTGTCGGGATTCTAACAATTAGCTAGACAAGAATGGCTTTGATACGGCGGACGCCGGCAGAAGAAGACTCTTCTTTAGTAATTTTGAAGCGGCCGGCTTCGAGAATCTCGCCGGTATGGGAGACGTGAGGGCCGCCGCAGATTTCGCGTGAGATGATGTTGTCGCCCTCGCCGATGGTGTAGACAACTACTTTGTCGCCGTATTTGTCGCGGAAGACGCCGTGGGCATGGAGAGTCTCAAAGGCGTAGTCGGTATCAAATTCAGCATGACTGACTGGCAGGTCGGCGTCGAGCCAGTCGTTGACTAACTTTTCGACGGCGGAGATTTGTTCGGGAGTGAGTTTGTTGTCGTAGGTAAAGTCGAAACGGAGGCGTTCGGCGGTGATGTTGGAACCGCGTTGGGCGGCGTCGGTTTTTAAGACTTGGTTTAAGGCGGCGCCGAGCAAGTGAGCGGCGGTGTGATACTTAATTGTGAGGTCGGAATCGTCGGCCAAGCCGCCCTTGAACATGCCTTTAGTGGCAGTTTGGGAGCGCTCTCTTTGTTCTTGCAGCTTGGCGTCAAATTCGGTTTGCCAGTCGGCGGCTAGTTTAATGCCCTGCTCTTCGGCAACTTCAAGCGACAGTTCGAGCGGAAAACCAAAAGTGTCTTGGAGAGTGAAAACTTGGGCGCCGGTGAGGTTGGCTTTGCTGGCGGCTTTGGCAAATTCTTTGAGACCGCGTGCCAAAGTTTTGTTGAACTGGGTTTCTTCGCGGGTGAGAACTGCGATAATCTCCTGTTGCTTGGCGGTGAGCTCGGGGTAGGAATCTTGGTAAATCTGGGCAACGATGGGGACGATCTTGGCAAAGAAGTTGTCTTTTAGGCCGAGTTTTCCAGCTTTCAAAATGGCGCGGCGGCAAAGGCGGCGCAGAACGTAGCCGTGTTCTTTATTGCTGGGCGTTAAGCCACCAGAGACTAGGAAGACACTGGCGCGGAGGTGGTCGGCGATAACGCGCATTTCGGCGCGGTAGTCGGAATATTTAGTTTTGGAGAGTTGTTCGAGTTCTTTGATGATTGGAGTGAAGAGGGAGGTCTTGAATACATCGGCCGAGTCGATGCAAGCGGCGGCGATACGCTCAAGGCCGCCGCCAAAATCAACGTTTTTTTGTTTTAGCTCCTCAAAAGAGCCGTCGGGTAGGCGGCGATATTGCATGAAGACTTGGTTGCCGATTTCCATAAAACGGCCAGAGTCGCTGGCTGGATGGGCCTTGCCAAAGCTAGGGTCGTGGGCGGCTTCGCCAAAGTCGTAGAAGACTTCGCTGTCGGGGCCGCAAGGGTCGCCGATAGGTGTACTTTTGATGTCGCCGGCGCGGCTCCACCAGTTTTCTTTGTCGTTGTAGAAGAAAATGCGCTCGCCGTCTTTGATGCCGCGTTTGTCGCCGTCTTTGGCGGTGCCGATGTCGGCAATGTCCGCGCTAACGCCGGCCTCTTTGAAGACTTTTTGCCAGATTTCGGCAGCTTCGTTATCGCGGGGGATGCCGTGTTCCTCGTCGCCGATGAAGCATGTGGCGTAGATCTTATTTGGGTTGAGCCTGAGGTCTTTGGTCAGAAAGTCGAAAAATTGGCGGATTTGGAACTCTTTGAAATAGTCGCCGAGCGACCAGTTGCCGAGCATTTCGAAAAAGGTGGTGTGGCGGTTGTCGCCGATGTCAGTGATGTCCTGCGAGCGGAAGCAAGGTTGGGAATTGACGAGGCGGGCGCCGCCTTCGTGTTTCTCGCCAAGCAAGTAGGGCATGAGCGGCTGCATGCCGCTACCGGTGAAGAGGGTAGTTGGGTCATTTTCGAGTTTAAGGGTAGCGGGCGCGATAATCTTATGCCCCGACTTTTCGAGTCGTTCGAGAAACTTGGTTCTTACATCATTAGCATTCATGAGTATATTATAGTCTCAGCCAGATGGAAAAGCAATATGATATAATGGGGGTATCATTGGTGGGGCGAGAAAACGCCCTTTTCTACTACAGATAACTTTAAAAGAGAGGAGGTAGTATATGACGAATCTAGAGATACAGGAACAGTTGAACCAATTAGCTCAGGCGGTCGCCAGCCTGACAAATACGGGTAGGTTATCTGAGGGTATGCGGGCGAAGAGCGAAGTAGCTTTTGTGAAGATTTGCACAAAATACTCTTGGAGTAATTTCAAGTATTGCTCTATAACTAACAATATCCTGATTGATTTGTGTGATGGCAACCCTCCTTGTATGAACTTGGCGATAAAACGGTGTGTGTTGATGACCAAGTGGAGCAAATGGATTCAGTCTGGCGAGCTGCAAAGACCGGACGTTCAGGATGTTATTAATATGCTAAAAATGTCGTCCGAGGATCAGGCGGAAAAGGTTTTGACCTCTTTGTTGCTTGAGGTGGATAAGGCGGAGGCGTAGTACTTTCAAAGAGCCGGCCCATATAGGGGTCGGCTTTCAATGTTTCTTGTGTAAGCAGTTATGGTGCGGGTTAAGAGACTCTAACTCTCGACCTCATCCTTGGCAAGGATGCGCTCTAAACAACTGAGCTAAACCCGCTTGGTTAAATTATAGCAAAATTCGGCTACGAATGCAATAGGGGACGAGTTTACTCCAAGAGTAAGTATGCTAAAATAAGAGTATGGCGAGGCGAATTTTGGGTTTGGACCCGGGAACTGGGATTTTTGGGTTTGGGGTGATTGAAGTTGTGCGGCAGGCGCCGAAGATGGTGACGGGCGGGGTGATTACGACGCCGAAGCATACTCCTCTGCCCGATCGGTTGGTGGAGATTTATGAAGTGCTACGGGAAATTATTGAGGAAACTCGGCCGGATGAGGTGTCGATTGAGAAACTTTACTTCACGAGTAATATTTCGACGGCGATTTCGGTGGCGGAGGCGCGCGGGGTGGCGATGTTAGCGGCGCATCAAGCAGGGGTGCCGATTTTTGAATATAACCCGAACCAAATTAAGCAGGCGTTGACGGGCTATGGCAAGGCGGACAAGAAGCAGATGCAGGAGATGGTCAAGCAGGCGCTAGGGCTAAAAATGGTGCCGAAGCCGGACGATGCGGCGGATGCATTGGCGGCGGCGATAACGCATTTATATCTTTCGCGTGGGTTGAGATAGGTTAGCGGACGACAAGGTTGGAGACGGGAACGAGGCTGGCGAGTTCGGGCTGGCATTTTTCAGCGGAAGTAGGGTTGGGGAGCTGGATGCCCTGCTTTTTGCCATCGCAGACGGCGACAAAAGTGACGGCGTCGGAGCCGGGGTATTTCTCGGTGATAGCTTTGACTTTGGCGATGAGGTGGTCGGTGGGGCTATCGACCTTGATGTAAATAGTTTTTGCGCTCGGTGGGGTGGAGGCGCGAGGGTTGATGGGCGTGCGGCCTTTGGTTTTGGCGGTGATGCGTTTGCCGGTCTTTTTGTAGTTGGTGAAGAGGCTTTCGTTAAGGGTAAGGATTTCGGAGGCGATGAGTTTGATGTCGGTTGGGCGGTTGTTTTGGTCGTGGGTTTCGATGGTGCCGGTAATTTGGATGATGGCGTCGCTTTCGAGCATGTGGCCGTAGAGTTGGAAGATTTTAGGGAAGATGATGACCTCGACCTCGCCGGTTAAGTCTTCGACTTGGAGGAAGGCCATTTTGTCGCCTTTTTTGGTGATGATGGTTTTGACGCTGGCAATGGAGCCGCCAAATTGACCGGACAGGCCGTGGGAGTTTTCGGTCAAGTCGCCAAGCGGCAGGGTTTGTTCGTCGAGATAGTCGGCGGCGCTGTCGAGTGGGTGGGCGGAGATGTAGAGGCCGATGAGTTCGCGTTCCCACTGGAGTTGTTCGCGTTCGGTGGCGATGGTTGGCGCGGGGATGAGCTCAATGTCTGGGGTGATTGTTGTCATGTCGGAAAAGAGGCCCATTTGGTTGCTAAGGGCGTCTTTGCGGGCTGTGATGGTGTATTCGGAGATGCGGTCGACATTAAATAGGAGGTCGCTGCGGGTACCGAATTCTTCAAAGGCGCCGGTTTTGATAAGGGCTTCCCAAGCTTTTTTGCTGAATTTGAGCGGGGCGCGGCGGGCGAAATCGGAGATGCTAAGGAATGGGCCGTTTTCTTTGCGGTCTTCGCAGAGCTCTTCGACTAGGCCGTGGCCGACGCCTTTGACGGCGGAAAGGGCGAAGCGGATGGTGTTTTTGCCCGGCACAATAGCGAACTCATTATAGCTTTGGTTGATGTTGGGGCTTTGGACTTTGAGGCCCATTTTTTTGCATTCGGCGATTTCGATGGCGAGGCGGTCGGTGTCGTCGGCGTCGGCGGTCATCAGGGCGGCCATGAAAGCGTCGGGGTAGTGGGCCTTAACGTAGGCGGTCCAATAGGCGATGAGGGCGTAGCAAGCGGCGTGGCTTTTGTTGAAGCAGTAGTTGGCAAATTCTTCAAGGTCGTTCCAGAACTTCTCGGCTAGCTCGGCGGAACTGCCGCCAATTTTAACGGCGCCGTCGATGAAGCGCGACTTCATTTCGCGCATGAGAGACATTTTCTTTTTGCCGACGGCTTTACGTAGGGTGTCGGCTTCGCCGCCGGTAAAGCCGCACCATTCCTTGGCAATTTGCATAAACTGTTCTTGATAGACGAGGACGCCATAGGTAGTTTCGAGGGCGCTTTCGAGGCCGGGGTGGAGGTAGGTGATGGGCTCGATGCCGTGTTTGCGGTTGATGAAGCTGTCGATAAATTGCATCGGGCCGGGGCGGTAAAGGGCAACCATGGCGATGATGTCTTCAAAGTGGCTGGCTTGGAGGCCCTTCAAGTAGCGTTTCATGCCGGACGATTCGAGCTGGAAGACGCCGGTGGTGTCGGCGGCTTTGAAAAGTTCGAAGGTCTTGGCGTCGTCAAGGGGGATGTCGGAGAGATTAATCTCCTTTTTGTAAACTTTTTTGATGATGCGAAGAGCAGAGTTCAAGATTGATAAGTTTTTGAGTCCGAGAAAGTCCATTTTGAGGAGGCCGAGGTCTTCGACTTGGCCCATCGGGAACTGGGTGGCGACGACGCCTTTTTGGGCGATTTCGAGCGGCATGAATTTAATCAGGTCGTCGGGGGCGATGACGACGCCGCAGGCGTGGACGCCGTGGTTGCGGATGGTGCCTTCGAGGTGGGCGGCATAGTCGATGACGGTTTTGGCTTGGGGGTTGGACTCGTACTCGGCTTTGAGATCTTGGCTTTCTTTGAGTGAAGTTTTGAGGGGTGTATGGCGGCCTTGGATTGGGTCGGGCACGAGTTTAGCGAGGCGGTCGGCGTCTTGGTAGGGGACGCTAAGGACGCGGGCGACGTCGCGGACGGCGTTTTTGGCCATCATTTTACCGAAGGTACAGATGTTGGCGACGCGTTCGCTGCCGTACTTTTTGGTGCAGTAGTCGATGACTTCGTCGCGGCGGGTGTCTTGGATGTCGATGTCGATATCGGGCATGGAGATGCGGTCGGGGTTTAAGAATCGCTCAAAGAGGAGGCCGTATTTGAGTGGGTCGAGGTCGGTGATATTGAGACAGTAGGCGATAATTGAGCCGGCGGCAGAACCGCGGCCGGGGCCGAAGATGATACCTTGGTTTTTGCCCCAGTTGATGAAATCTTGGACGATGAGGAAGTAGCCGTAGAAGTCCATGGCGGCAATGGTGCCGAGTTCATATTCGAGACGCTCAATAATTGCAGGATTTTTAGTGTAATTATTGCCATAGCGTTTGGCGGCTCCGGCGAGGACGAGCTCGCGGAGGTATTCTTTTTCGGTTTTGCCGTCGGGGCAAGGGAATTCGGGGATGAGGACGCGGCCGAGCTCGATGCTAAGCGAGCAGCGGTCGGCGATTTTTTTGGTGTTGGTGATGGCTTCGGGGAAGTCTTTGCCCCAGCGGGCGATGATGTCCTTTGGGTCAATGACGTGGAGTTGGAATTCTTTGAGGCTCATGCGGTCGGGGTTAGAGATGAGGTCGGCAGTGCCGACGGCGAGGAGGATTTCGTGGGCGTTTTGGTCGTCAAGGTGGACGTAGTGCCCGTCGCAGGTGACGACTAGGGGGATATCTAGCTCTTTGGATAACTTTTGCAGGCCTTTGTTGACCTTTTGTTGTTTCTCCCAAAAACAAGGGGCGTCAGGGTGGCCGTGGTCTTGCATCTCGAGGAAGAAGCGGTCGCCGAAGATTTTTTTATGTCGCTCGGCGAGGTCGCGGGCGACTGGATAAGCGTCGGCGTTGATATTTTCGGAGATTTCCGAGCTGGCGCAACCGCTAAGACAGATGATGCCAGCGTTATACTTTTCGAGTGTTTGGTAGTCAATGCGAGGTTTATAATAGAAGCCGCGCAAGTTGGCTTCGGTAATCAAGCGGCAGAGATTTTGGTAGCCTTCGTAGTTTTCGGCCAGCAGGGTGAGGTGGAAGCGCTCTTTGTCTTTTTGCGGGTCGCGGTCTTCCATGCTGCGGGCGGCGACGTAAAATTCGCAGCCGAGGATTGGTTTGACGCCCTGCTCAAGGCAGACTTGATAGAGCTCGAGCACGCCGCTCATGGTGCCGTGGTCGGTGATGGCGACGGCCTCCATGCCGAGTTCTTTAACGGTGTCGACGAGGTCGGGAATTTTGGTCAAACCGTCAAGCACCGAGTAGTGCGTGTGATTGTGCAAATGCACGAAATCGCTTGGTTTTAACTCCCCTTTGCTCATGGGTATATTATACACTACTCGTAGCGCAGGGCGTCAATAGGGTTCTGGCGGGCGGCGCGGCGGGCAGGTAGGGCGCCGGCCAAGAAGGCGATGAACATAATTAAGACAACGATGCCGGCGATTTGAGGTGGGTTGAATTCGATGAGGGTGAAGCCGGGCAGGTTCGAGAGGAAGGTGTTGTTAGCAATGTTGTTGCCGACGGCGCGGGCGACTAGTGCGACAGCTATACCGACGACCGAGCCCCAGAAGCCGAGCATGATAGCTTCGGCGGAGAACATGAGGAAGATTTTGCCGTTGGACAAGCCCATGGCTTTCATGAGGCCGATTTCGCGGGTGCGTTCTTGGACAGCCATGAAGAGGGTGTTGATGATGCCGATGCTGGCGGCGAGCAGGGCGATGGCACCGAAGATGTTGAGGACCATCGAGATGGCGTCGAATATGGACATGACCATGCCGACTTGCTCGGCGATGGTCATGGCTTGGAAGCCAGCGTCGCGCATGGCGGTGCGGATGCGCTCGACCTCTTCGTCGCTAGCGTCTTCGGGGATTTCGACGACGGCAAACATGAAGCTGTTAGGGGCGCGGAATTGCTCGGGGATGTTGGAAAGCGCAAGCTCTTGGATGGCATCGGCGGCGGCAAAGTTGATGAAGCTGCGGCCCATGCTGACGACGCTGCGGTTTTGGACGCCGACGACTTTGACTTCGAGATTTTTGATGGTTTCGGGGCCGGTGTCGGATGGTAGTTGATGGAGGGCGACGCCGAGCTCGACAGTTTGGCCGATGATGCTCTCGTCGGTAAAGCCGAGGGCTTCGGCATAGTCGGGCAGGATGATGATTTCGGGCATGTCGGAATCGTTATCGACGGTGCGGCCGGTTAGCATGTCGATGTGGAGGCGACTGGAGGGAAAGGTGTTAAGAGAGATGTCAAATCGTTTGCCGTTTTCGAGCGATTCGATGTATTTGGCGGAGACCATCGGCAGGCCAGTGGCACGTTCGACGCCGTCGATGTTGCGCAAAGTCTTGAGATCGGACTCGGTAATCATTTCAATCATTGGCGTGGCATTGGGGTCAAATTCGGTTGGGCCGCTGCTGCCGATGCCAATGGAAATGTCGGTGAGATTCTCGCTGGTTTTGAGGACCTCGAGGTAGCCGTTGCCGCCGACGTTATCGAGTTGTTTGTTGACATATTGGTTGACGCCGTAGTTGATGCCGCTGTTAAGAATAATCGTAAACGAGCCGACAAAAATGGCGATGATGGTCAAAATCGAGCGGATTTTGTTGCGGAAGAGGTTGGCGTTGGCCATGCGAAGAGTGTCAAAGATTTTCATTTTTTGCTCCTTTTGCCTGCTGGGCTGGTTTTTAATTCGACGCGTCCTTTGCCGTCTTGGCCGACTTTCAGTTTGACTTCTTTTTTAGTGTCGCTGATGATTTCGCCGTCTTTGAGACTGATTTGGCGTTTGCATTTTTTAGCGATGTCTTCGTCGTGGGTGACTACTATTAGAGTAATGCCCTTTTCTTTATTGAGGTCGAAGAGGATTTTCTCAATCATGGCGCCGGTTTGGCTGTCGAGGTTGCCGGTCGGTTCGTCGGCAAAGATGATGCTCGGGTTGTTGACGAGCGCCCGGGCGATGCAGAGGCGTTGTTTCTGACCGCCGGAGAGGTCGTTGGCCTTGTTTTTGGCTTTTTCTTGCAAATCGACGGCGCGGAGGGCTTCCATGGTGAGTTTTTTGCGCTTCCAAATACTGGTGCCAGCGATGCGTAGCGGCAGCATGACATTATTAAGCACGGTGTCGTTGGCGTTCATGAAAAATTGCTGGAAGACGAAGCCGAGCTCGCGGTTGCGAGTTTTGTTGAGGCGGCGGCTGTTTAGTTTGCCGATTTTGTCGCCGTTTAGATAGAGTTCGCCTTTGGTCGGCTTGTCGAGGAGGGCGAGGGTGTGCATGAGGGTGGACTTGCCGGAGCCGGACTTGCCGATGATGGCGACGCTTTCGCCTTGGGCGATTTGGAGATTGATGTTTTTGAGGGCGGTGAATTTCTCTTGGCGTTTTTTGCCGTAAATTTTGGTGATATTGCGAGCGTCGAGTACGAGCGGCTGGTTCATTTTGCTTGCTCGTTCCAGCGCGCGATGGCGTCTTTGATGACTTTTTTGGCTTCGTCGATGCCCTCGAAGCCTTTGACAATGGTGGTGTCGGGCTTTTTGAGGTCTTTATAGTGGCTGAAGTGGAAATTGATTTGCTCAATTAGTTTTGGTGGCAAGTCCTCGAAAGTTTCGTAGATATTACCGGTGCTGCGGTCGTCGGCGACAACAGCGATGATTTTGTCGTCGACTTCGCCGTCGTCCTCGAACTTCATGACGCCGAGGATTTTAGCAGTGGTAAAGGTGCCGCTGGCGAGCTGGAGCGGGGAAACGAGGAGGACGTCGAGTTCGTCGCCGTCTTCGTCGAGAGTTTGAGGGATGAAGCCGTAGTTGGTGGGCTTGGCGAAGATGTCGGGCTCAACGCGGTCAATCATGAAGAGCCCGAGGTCGCGGCGGAATTCGATTTTTTGGGTGCTGCCCATGGGGATCTCGACCACAACGGTAATCTCGCCGTTTTCGTAATCGCCGGTATCTAAAAGCTTGTTGAAATCCATATAATCTCCTTTTTTCTAGAAGCTATTATATCATAGATGTGTTATAATGTGTATATGATTGTATTAGAGCGCGTGACTAAGAGGTACGGCAAGGCTGATGAGACGCCGGCGCTAGATAATGTTGACCTAAATATTAACCCGCGTGAGATGGTGGTGATTGTGGGGTCGAGCGGTTCGGGCAAGTCGACGCTCTTAAAAATGATTACGCGCGAGGAGTTGCCGGACGAGGGTAAAATTACGGTCGGGGGGATAGATTACGATACGCTGGCGAAGAAGCATATCCCGCACTTGAGGCGGCGGATTGGGGTGGTGTTTCAGGATTTCAAGTTGTTGCCGGATAGGACGGTCTATGAAAATGTGGCTTTTGCGCTAGAGATTGCCGGGCACACCAATGCGGAGACGCAGAATATTGTGCCGCGGGTGTTGGATTTGGTCGGGTTGCTAGATAAAATGAATAAATTGCCGGCCCAGCTCTCGGGCGGGGAGAAGCAGCGGGTGGCGATTGCGCGGAGCGTGGCGCGGCAGCCGCGGATTTTGATTGCCGATGAGCCGACGGGGAACTTGGACAATAAAAATACGTGGGAAATTGTCGATTTGGTGAAGAAAATTAACGATTTAGGGACAACGGTGCTGTTTACGACGCATAATTTGGAGATTGTGCACCGGCTGAATGCGCGGACAGTGCGGATTGAGGATGGCAAAATTGTTGCCGATGTGCCGCGGGGAAAGGTGGTCAAATAGATGGCAAAGACTAATAATAAAAAGGTGGAGGCGCGGCAGAATTTGAAGGCGCTGACGAAGACGGAGGCGCGGCCGATGTTGCAGTTGTCGCGGCAGGTGAAGTATGGGTTGAAGTCGTTTTTGCGTAATTCGTGGTTGTCGGTGGCGGCGACTTTTGTGATGATCATGGCGCTGACGATTGTGGTGGTGGCGCTGGTTAGCCGGGATATTTTGAACAATACGTTAAACGATATTAAGGAAAATTTGACATTTTCGGTTTATTTGGAGCATGATTTGGGGCGCGAGCGGGTGGAGTTGGCGGCAAATCGGGTGCGGGAGCTGGAGAGCGTGCGTTGGGTTGGGTTGGTTTCGCCAGAGGAGGCGATGGAGCTCTACCGGGCGGACAACCATAACGACCAGTCGATGATTGACGCGTCGTTTGAGGCGACCAATCGCTTCCCGTGGATTATGCATATTAAAGTAGTCGATCCGGAGCAGACGGGTGAGGTGGAGACATTTATCCGGACGGATAGGAGCGTGGCGGATTTGCTGGCGACTGACCGGCCGCCGTCGTTTGAGGGCGAGAAGCGGGAGATTATCCAGAATATTGCGCGGACGACAAGCTTCGTGGAGAAGGTGGGGCTGGCGGCCAGTTTGCTGTTTGTTGGCGTGGCGGTTTTGATTGTCTTTAACACGATTCGGATGGCGATTTTCAACCGGCGAGAGGAGATTTATATGATGCGGCTGGTGGGGGCGTCGCATAGTTTCATCCGGGGGCCGTTTATTATTGAGGCGATGATTTATGGGACACTGGCGGCATTGGCAACTTCCCTGTTAGCGTTTTCGCTGTTTCGGGGGCTGCGGGCATACCTTGAGGATTATGGCGTGACCGTGGCGCCGACCTATGAGTTTGCGGCGGATTACTGGTGGGCGATGGCGCTGGGCTTGCTGCTACTAGGGGTGATGATTGGGGCGTTGGCGGCGCATTTGGCGGTGCGTAGATACTTGAAGTTGAACCCTCGGTAGTCGTAAAGTTGACTTTTTAAGGGAAGTGTGATATAATGGGGAGGGTACCTGTGGGTTGAAATTTTACAGAAAAGGAGGAAAAATGACATGGCATTGCAAATCATCACAGACACCAGTTGCGACTTGACGTGGGCGAGACTAGATGAATTGAAAGTGAGGTGTTTGCCGCTGGGGCTGACAATCGCGGGTAGAAGCTACCCGGACGAAGAAGGTTATCTGCCGGACGTAGATGAATTCTACGAGATGCAGGCGGAAAGTGGCGGCGCGACGGGGACGTCGGGGTTGACGGTTCCTGCGATTAAGGAAGCATTTGAACAAGTCTTGCAGGCGGGCGACGATGTGTTGTATCTGGGAATTGTGCCGGATTTGTCGGCGGCGACGTGGAATAGTATGCATATTGCGTTGGCGGAACTGCGAGAGGAGTATCCGGAGCGGAGAATCGAGACGCCGAACACGCATTCGATTGCGCCGGGGCTGGGTTTGCTGCTGGAGCGGATGGTCGAACTAAGAGATACGGGCGCCAAGATGGATTTGATGTTGAAGGAGCTAAGCTATTGGGTGGAGCGGACGGCGCATTGGTTTACGGTGGATAATTTTAATCAGTTGAAAAAGTCGGGCCGGGTGTCGAATATTGAGGCGGCTGTGGCGGGTTTGCTGCATATCAAGCCGGTGATGCGGCTGCCGCTGAATGGTAAGCTGGAATCGGTGGGCAAGGTGCGCGGCGAGAAGGCGATTATCCGGGAGCTGTCGGACATTGTGTATGACACACTTTACGAGGATGGCGGCAAGGTTTGGGTGTCGTACGGGGCGTCGAGCCAGCGGGAGCGGGCCGAGCAGTTGGCCGAGGCGATTCGCGAGAAACGCCCGGGCGCGCAAGTCTCGGCGTCGCAGCGAATTGGGCCGATTATCGGCGCACATACCGGGCCGACGGTGTTGGCGGTGTTCTTCTTTTCGAAAAAGCGCTAAGCGCAAAAACCAGTCAATATGAATATTGGCTGGTTTTTAAATTGACAAGTTATAATTACTTATGTTAATATAATAATATAGTAAGGATAAGGGCCAAAGCATGACAAGCATTAAAACACAAAAGATTATGGGGGGGGGCATTCAATGCCTAATCTCCGCTGCCTCATCCTCTCTCTCCTTAGCCTCACGCTGATCATCACCCTCGGCCTTCATCTATCCCCCCTCACCACCTACTCCATAGACACCGAC